>Ga0209396_1004209_pt1 | contig 14112 bp, 13 predicted proteins | sample GOMGulsemesocosm_6_FD_184638 | JGI IMG/M metagenome (GOLD analysis project Ga0209396, IMG submission 184638) | Methane-oxidizing microbial communities from mesocosms in the Gulf of Mexico - GOM8C Gulf of Mexico (SPAdes) (version 2) | ecosystem: Environmental > Aquatic > Marine > Cold seeps...
TGGTTAACCTATTATTATGCACCTCAGTATTAAGTTTTTTTAAAGCATTTAAAAGTAAACTTTGGTAATCAGATGCCTGCTCAAAGTTTTTACTATGAATTTCAACCTTAACTAATACTTCTAAAGTTTTAACTTTATATTTTAAATATGAAGTTATATTTAATAAATTAAAAGATTTTAAGCCAAACTTCCTTGCTTCGTCATGTTTTTGTAATTTTAACTTAATATCACTTAAATTATATAAAATAGAAGCAAGTAAACTCTGCTCTCCTTTACGTTTATTAATAACCTCATAGGATTGCTCAAAATAGCTCTCAGCTAGTTTATATTGATGTTTCTTTGCATAGGCTAGTCCTATATTTGACTTAGCCCATGCTTGATCTCTTTCACTTTTTATTTTACTAAAGGTATTCAATGCTTTTATTGCATAATCCAAAGATAGGTCGATTTGGTTTAACCCTAATGTTGCTTGCGCCATTTTGACCTGACTATGACCAATATAACTTTTATCGCCGGATTTAATATCTAAATCTAAACTTTTACTGAAATAAATTTTAGCAGAATTAAAATCCTCGAGTTGACGGTATAGCTCAGCAATTGCATAAAAACTTCCTGCTTTTTGCGTTTCAGGGAAACCGATGTCATTAAAAATTTTAAATGCTTTTAATTCTAAATCTAAGGCTTCTGGTAACAATTGCAAATCAACATAAACACTTGCTGTATTACCATATAAATGCGCAAGTTCAGTCTTATCTGATATTTTTTCTGCTTTTGCAAATAATGGGGTTAAAAGACTTAATGCAACGCGATATTGAGCGTTTTTTCTATAAGCGCTAGCCATACGTCTTATTGCATTAACTTCATCATCAAATTTACCATACTTTTTATAAATGGCTGAAGCTTGTGAAAGCCATTTGATAGCACTTTGAAACTTACCTTCTTTTAGGTAGATAACGCCTTTCGTATGCGCTAACTTACCAAATTCATATTTATCTATATTTTCATTTGCTATAACTACTGCACGATCAATCGCTAAATGTGCTTTATCAAATTCAGAAGTATCTCTTAAACTACGTGATAGTAATCTTAAAAATCGGAGCTTAATTTTATAATCAGTTTGTTTATTAACAGCGTTAGAAAGTAACTCTAATTCACTCACTTTTTCATTATTACTTTGATGCTTAAAGGCTAATTCTATTTGCTCTGAAAGACTATTTTTTGCAAAAATAGTGAAAGAAAAAAAGAATAATAATATAAAAATATAAAGACGCACTAAGGTAATACCAATTTATAACCCGCACCATATACCGATTCAATTATTTTCTCGTGAGCGCCTATTTGTTTAAAACGTTTGCGGATATTTTTAACATGGCTATCAATTGCACGATCTGTGATATCTCTTAAGTCAGGATAAGCTAAATCGATAATGTGTTCACGTGAATAAATTCGCTCAGGTGAGTTAAATAGTAATAAAAAAAGTGCGTATTCAAGTGCTGTTAGATTTACTTTTTCATTTTTATAAAAAACAAGTTGCTTGTTTTTGTCTATGGTTAAAGTTTTTGAGGGTAATTGGTTCTGACTTCGTTTTAAAATAGCTTTAACACGCATTACTAATTCAGGCGCACTAAAAGGCTTACACACATAATCATCTGCTCCAGCACCTAAACCGACAAGTCTATCAATTTCGTTTACTTTTGCTGTGAGCATTATTATCGGTACTTCAGAAAAACTTCTAATTTCTTCGCAACATGTTACGCCATCTTTTCCTGGTAACATGATGTCTAAAATCACTAAACTCGGTGATGTTTTTTTGACTTCTGAAATAACACCAAGTCCATCTTTTAAATGGGAAGTTGAAAAACCCGACGCTTGAAAAAAACGCGCCAAATGATTTGCAATTTCAACTTCATCTTCAACTATTAATATATGTTCCATAGACTACTACTTTAATTAAACTTTATAACTTTCTAATGCTAATTCTATTTGCTTACGAAAGGTAACTTTAAGTGAAAGATCATGACACATCATACCTAAAACAGAAGGGAGATCACTCATTAACTCTAAATCTTGTTTAGTCATCAATTGAGATAAGCTTAGATCGACACCTAAGTTTAATAAAGAATTGTAAATTTTTCTATTTCGATTTTGCATTATTGAATTCTGATTCATTTAAACATCACAGCTAATTACCGACCAAGGTATTTAACACTATAAATGTGGAGCAATTGTGAATAATGAACAAGTAATGACAATAAGTTATTGCTCTGCAAGAGTTGAATGTACCTCCATAATCCTTACACATTTATATTATTAAATAGCGACAAGTTTGAGTAACGTATGGAATAAAAATGAAATTTAAAAATCAAGAGATAGGCACATCTCAAGTAAAGCTAACAATGCCAAATGAAAATTGGTTTTCCTTGTCTTATCATGACTTTAAGTTGCCTGAGAAACGTTTATTATTACTTACTTTACCTATCATATTTTTACTCTACTTTGTTTTCTCATTTTTATTATCAAACAATTATCAAAAGCAAAAAAACATACCAAAAGCTCAAACTCTAGTATCAACTATAACTAAAAAACATCAAGATTTCGTAGATGTATTGATAGGTAGCCAATTCAAATATGGAACATGGCGATATATCAATTCAGAGATAAAAAACAACAAAATTAAAAGCTATATTCAAATACCTTTAAAGCTTCAAATGGAAAAGGATTATCAAAAGAATTATATACAAAAAGCGCTTTGCCCAAATAAAAACCACCCTTTATGGAAACATATTAAACCAAGCCAGTTAGAGATCCATTTATATACAGGTTATAAACACAATAGTGTTTATGCTAAATGCGGATAAGACTATAAAAGTGAAAAGCAATATAAATTGAGAGTGTTATTTGCCATAATAACCAATCAGTCTCATTGCAATTCCTACTTCGTTTTTATAATCATTTATTTGATTAAACTCTATAAAAGGCTCTAATTCGAAATACATCCATTTTTTGTAAAAAAGATTTCTATAACGTACGGAAGCTAAATAACTTTCATGAGAGTTTTCATTATAATTGTATTGCAAACCAGTAACGAGTAACTGCTCATCTTTAAGGCCTTTTATATGATAAAGGCCTATTTTTTTTCGGGCATATTGTTCAGTTTGAATTTTTTGCCAACTTGCAGATAGTGATAAACCGCTACTTTCAAGGGGGTATGCAATTGCGCCTTTCACTGATGGCGCCCAACCATCACTACTAAAATAATCGAGTCTTGGTGTGAATTGAATTTGATAAGTGTCAAATTGCCACTTTCGTTTTAATTCACTGCGCGCATATATTTGCGTTCTTGAGATACCAATTCGATTTTTAACTTTTAAATTTTCATTTAAATCCTTTATATACTGTACAGCTAAGTTAATCTCATCTTTATCTTTTTCAATTGCATCAGCTTCATAATCAAGCTTTAAATCATCTTCATCGTCATTATCGATAACAAGTGCGACTTTATCATTCCAATTAGGTAGCTTTAAACGCACTTTAAATTTGGCTTCTACATCGGCTAAATCGGCAGTTCTTGGTAACCAGCCAAGCTGTAAATAGCCATTAGCCGATGCTTTATCATTTACTCTTTTATTACTAGCAAAACTATCTAACCATGAAGCAGTATCTTGCATCATGATATCTACTTTTTTTTGCACAGTATCAACTGTATTTTTTTGACTGGCAAATACAGAATTTAATAATATTAAATATGTATATATAACAAATAACAGTATTTTTTTCATAGCTTTATTATTTTAATTCTTGTCTCATTATTATCAATAATAGCAGTTAAAATAGAAAGGTTTTTAAAACAAAATTGTAAAATTATAATAAACACCATAACCTATAGGAAAATAAAAAGGATTTATTAAATAATGCTCATAATTGCTTTGCTCATTTTTCTTATCGGTATTGCTATGGAAGAATATATATATGGTTTTATATTCGCTACCCTAATATATCTTTTTGATAGTAATAGAAAACTACAATCGAGAGTGACAGCGTTAGAAATTAAAGATTTATCCTCTAGCACAATTGAACTAACACAAAAAGACACATCATTAGAAGATACTGATACACAAATCATTACAAGTAAAAATATATTAAGTCAAAATAAGAATGATCAGCCTCGATCTATTCAATTAGATGAAAATCAAGCTCCTATAAATCTGAAATATAAATTACCAACAAGCTCAAAAACTATCGAGGTGCACAAAAATACATTTTTTCGCGGCATAATAAATAAATTAATAGAGCCTCTGATCTCAGCCGTTTTAGGACCTTTAGCAACAATTTTTAATGGCTGTACAAAAATTTATCAACATTATAAAAAACAAGGAAAAGCACCCGTATTCTTTTTAACGCTTGCTGGCATCATCACTTTAGTCATGGGCTTTGGTTATTTACTGCAATACTCATTTAATGAATATTTACCACCAATAGGCAAAGTGAGCATTGGCTATATTTGTGCCTTGTTAATACTCATATTTGCAGTAAAACTTCACAAAAAACGTGTAGACATGTCTGAATATTCAGCAAGTTTAATTGGATTGAGTGTGATTTTATTCTATATGTGCAGTTACTTTTTAGGCCCTTATTTTCAACTTATTTCAGAGATAAATACTTTTATATTACTGAGTTTAATTTCAGCTGTTGGTTATATTTTATCTAAGATATATGAAACCCGTATTGTTTCTTTTATTAGCTTTTTAGGCGGTGCGTTAGCGCCAATCTTCTTTACTTCAATCACTACTAACTCACCTTTTTTATATCTTTCTTTTTTATTCTTACTTTGCCTAGGTACTCTTGTGATCGCTTTTTCAATACGGTGGCAGTTATTGGCACAAATATGCTTAGTTATAAGCATAGCATTGGTTGAGTTTGTTTTAATTAAAGTAAATATAACAACATCAATTGCAGCGATAGTATTAGTACATTTATTTTTCTATAAAATGTGCTTAAACCTATGTTTTCAATGGTACAAATTTAAAACAAGCCGACATAATTGTTTAATTCAATTATGTGCATCTTTGGCATTTATGTTAGTTGCTATTGAGCAAGTTTCTTTAAACTCTGATACATATGGTCTTTTACTTTTACTGAATGCGGTTATTACAGCATCAATATTCCTACTTGGTAAAGTCACACAGTTCGAATACTTTAAACACAAAGATATAAAAATTATAGCCTTACTTATGTCTGGTTTTTTTGCAGGGTGCTCTTTATTAGTATTAATATCGGCAGATTTACTGAGCTTAGTTTGGGGCATTGAAGGGTTAATATTACTATTTTTAGGCTCTCGTTTTAACTATTACAGCGTTCGATTAGAAGCTTATTTATTACTGTCAGTTGCAACTCTTGCCGCCACACTTAAGGCATCTACTTGGCTGCTTAACGCCATAGAGCCATTACCTTTATTATTATCGTTAGAATTTAATATCGGTTATTTAAACTTAGTCAGTATTGTTGCCTTTAGTTATGCTATACCGATAATACATAATAGATTTAGTAGTGTAATAACCTATAAAGAAAAAATAACACAGAATTATTTAAACCAAATTAGTTTTTGTTTGTTATCTGTATTATTTATGGCCAGTATTGCTTGTATTTTTGTAGAAGGTTTTTGGCTATTTTCCATATTCCCTTTATTTGCGCTTATTTCAATTAGTCATAAGTTTAATTGGCCTAAATTAGAGAAAGTCGCATTTCTACATTGGTTTTTACTTTTAATTCCTGTTATTGCAAGTGGTTTGTATGTCGATAATTTTCACTTTAAAGCACAAACAATCATTGGCCAAATTGCACGTATTGAAGCATTTTTAGCCTTATGGTTAATCGCTTACTTTTATCGTAAATTATTTAATAAAAGCAATTTATTTAAAACTGCCCAACACTTAGATACAGCATTTTTTATCATTTTACCAATCTGCTTTTTACCCTCGGTTTATAGACAGACCCCTGAGTTTATAACCTTAGCTTTATGGGCATCAGCTTTATTATCATTATTCATTTTCTACAAAATTCAACGACCTATTTTATGGATAATGACAAAAATCATCATATTAACAGCTGCTGCGGCAAGTATATATGCGTGTTATTTGATTAAATTTGAAAGCTGGCAAGGACATGGCTTAAGCGCACTATTGGTAGGTTGTGTGTTTATGTTTGCACTGCTATGGATATCAAAATCTTTCAGCCATCAAATAACATCATCTTCATGCATATTTAAAAACAAAGTTATTTCTTTATTTGCTCCTAATTGTATTTATTGGGGTATCAGTATTTTAATTCTTGTATATGGGTTAACTAACAATCTCTATTTTGGTTTATTCAGTGTTGTTGTTTATTGTATCAGCCTTATCGTATTACCAAGTTTTAGAGTCAGACTCAAAAAATATTATGGTGTTATTCACAAATGTATTTGGTTTTCAATCTTATGTTTAACCATAGGATTATGGCAATATATCAATTTAGAGCATGCTATTAATATCTATACCATTTCTGTGATTTATTTACCGATATTACTTTCAGTGTTTTATATGAGTTATACAAAAAAACCTCTCTTTATATTAACTCGTCGGTTAGGCTTAAAACAAAAAACGAGCATATTATTATGCCATTTATGTTTGACATCAGTATATTTAAGCCTTATTTATCTATATGAATTTAAACTAACAGGCCCTTTAGTATCTATTTTACTGGTATTGCAAGGCACTAATTTGTTATTTCATACTCTGAAATCAAAATATCGCTGGCTTATGTCCATTAGTATTGGCTATTTTGTTATTGCAACATCAAAAGTTTTATTATGGGATATCAGTGGGTTTACAGTGTTACAAAAAGTCATCGCATTTATGTTTATTGGCTGTATTTTATTGGGATCAGCATTTCAATTTCAAAAACTTAAAACTAAAAATGCCTGATCAAAAAAGCCCTAACAGAGCACTGTCAGGGCTTTCTAAAATAAAGCTATTTAAATCATTAACGCGCGATTTTAAAATCTAACTGGACTGTTGTTCTGGCTTCTACTACCTTACCATTTTCAAATTTAGGTGCATAACGCCATTTTTCCAAAGCTGCTAGCGCTTCTTTATGGAATCCTTTTGACTCGTCAGTGTTAAGTACTTTTGCATCAGTCACAAAGCCAAAGTCAGAAACTGTGAATTCAATTTTAACTGAACCAGACCTTCTTTTTCTAACCATTTTCATTGGATATTTAGGATTTGCACGATACAAAGGGATTTGTTCTTGATTCTCGTCCCAAGGTTGCATTTGGCCAATCGCAATACAGTGTTGAGTTGCTTCATCACTTTTGCCATCTTTTTCTAATGCATTAATTAAAAATGCATGTGTACTCAACTCTAAAGGATGTGTAGGACCTTCTAACGCATCAAATACGGCTAAATTAGATTCAAAGTTTTCAATGGCTTTTTCATACTTATTACGTGCTAAATAATATTTCCCAGCATAAAAGTTCGCTTTTACCACACGTTTATCATTACTTGGGAAGTGTTCAATTAGATACGCTTGTGCATCTAAAATTATTTTGCTTTTTCTTGAACCTACTGATAGTAACTTAATACCAGTCTCTAAGGTTAGCACTGCTTTTAATAAATCATCTTCTTCAGGTTGCTTATCAATAACTGTGAGTGCTTTTTTATAATAACGCTCAGACAAATCACTTTTTTTATAAGATAATGATTTTGCATAAGCAAAATACAAATCGACTAATTCAATATTATATTTCCCCAACTCTTTTTTATATATATCGATTAAAGGCTCTAACAGCTTCTGTGCTTGATCTCGTTTATTTGTATCGTTATAAATTGCCGCTAAATTAAAGCCTAATCGCGCAGTATTGATATTTGATTCACCATATACTTGGTTTCCAAGTTCATATGATAATTGAGCAAACTCAAGTTGCTTTTTCTTGTCCGGTGTTTTAACCGCCGCTTGATATTGATGATAAGCATCTTTAAATTGTTCATTAACTTTATTTAAATCACTGGCATTTACAAATAGTGGCAAAGTAAAAGCAACCGCTAAACTTAGTTTTTTAAATTTCATATTCTTCCCTGATTATATTTGGAATAAAAGCTCGATTACAGTAACAGATTGTACCTGTTATTAAAATAATTTCATCCTATAGCCAATTGACATTCTTAAACCTAAAAAGGCCAATAATAAGACTAATACAAGGCCTATAATGCCTAAGATTTTGTCAATTGAAGCAATACCTGTCCATTGCAGATAGTGAATTTTATACATTTTATTTATAAAATCGGTATCTTCACCTTGTTGGTATAAGCTCATTTTAGGCCAGTTTAAACTGATCCTTATATCGGTATCAGTGATGATATTTAAACCTTCAATACTTACGATATTACCGTACCTTAGCGGGTTATGTTTAATTGCATCATTTAGTAAAGTTTCAATTTGTATTTTTGTTGGTGCTTCAATAATTTTTAAAGTCTGTGGATCTCGTTGTTGCCAACCTCCTTTATTTTTTATCAATAAATGAGTGCCTAAGATGGAGCGTAATATGCGGGTTTCCAGCCAAGTTTTATTTCCTTTATATTGAATATTTTCAGTCAATGGGTAAGTTTTAATTGGCAAACTTTCGTATGCAGCTTTATAACCAGGTTTAATAAAAAAATAAACACCCGTGATAGCCCAAGCAATAAAAGGCAAAATCATTATAAAACCTAAATATTTATGTAACTTTTTCATTTATAAATCCGTTAATATCCTGTCATTTCTAAAAAGCCTTTCCCTTGATGACTGCCACTAAAGCTCACCATACCCTCAAAATATTCTATACCAAAACGCATGATTTGATCTTTGTTAATCGTTTTCACATCTATATCAATTTTATGAGACTCTATTTTAATTTTAAAATGATTTGGGTAATTTTCATCATCTTTTTGTTTTAGTGATATTAAATTAACTTCATCTTGTGTGAGCGTTTCAATATCGCCATTTTCATTCATTAAACTGGCATATATAAAGTCTTTATCATCTGAACGAATACGATAAACCATAAGAGCCAGATCTGACTCTAAACGAAGAGAAAACCAATCCCAGCCTTGTTGATCAGCTGCTAACATTTGAGAGCCCCACTCTCTATCAAACCACGCATTACCTGTTACATTTAGCCAATGTCCATCAATAAAAACTCGACCATTTACCTTAATAAAAGGTTGAGAGTAATAATGACTTGCGATGTTAAACTGGGCATGTTTTTTATTATAACCTTGCTCACCTTGTAAATAGAATTGATTTTTTCCTTTTAAATTCAACTCTACTTGCCATTGTTTATTATCTATAAAATCTGAGAAGTTAAGCTTCGCTGGTAATAAATCGGATGACGATTGCCATGTCCAATCATCAATTGAGGCACTAAAGGGCGCTGTTAATATTTCAAGATTACCAAACTCTTCACGGGCATTTCTAAAAGCTGATAAATGCTGTTTTTCACTGCCTAATGCTGCATGAGCAAAATACCAATGTTTCCCTTTAATAGCAGTACGAAACAAGGTCCATTGTACAGCTAAGTCATCGTCATTTTCAGTGACTAGGTTTGCTGTTATATACCACCATTCATGACGGTAAGTCTTTTTAGGTGCGTGGGCATCAGGAAAGTTAATTTCATTATTAACAGAGGGGTTTTCATAGTTTTGAGTTTTATCTGCTAATCGATGTAATGGGCTAACATACTCCTTTTTCTCTAAATTAGCATCACCACAAGCGACTAATAGTAATAAGGCTAGTGTAAGTATCAATTTCATAAACGCCCTTTTAAATTAATTTTACTCAGCACAATTGTTAAAGCGGGAATGAGACATATTAAGCCAATAATGCTGCTACTGATAAATGATGATGTTTCTAATAATAACGGCATTGACCAACCAAAAGAGCTTGGTAATACTTTTGACACTAATACATCAGCGAGAATAGTTGCAATAGGCCAGCTTAGTAAAATACAGCCACAGGCAAGTAATAACCATTGTATTAACATATGGATAAAAAGTGCTGATTTACTATAGCCAAGACTGATTAAAATAAAGAGATCTGATTTTCTTGCAAGTTCAAGGTTATTAGCAGATAAAAACAAACCAAAACAAGCAATTGATAATAATACAACCGCAATCCCTTGGGTTAATAAAAAGGTTTCTTTAAATACATTTAACGCCATTTTTTTTATTTGCGATGGTTGATATAACTGGCTTTCATCTATGTTTAGCTGTTCAATCAAATCAGCCACTATTTTTTCATCAAATGATTTAAAATATACACCAAACCCAATTTCTTTAAGCCCACTTAAATGTGCTTTAGCCAACTTTTGAGCGATCGTGACTTCAAAGCTAGGGTTACCGTAATCAAAATAAATACCTGACACTGTACATGTAAAAGTACGACTTATTGATGTGGATTGTGATAGTGAAATTTTGTCCGCTAATAAAATATTGCGTTTTAATGCGAGTTGCTCATTGATAAAACAACCATTTTTTAATACTTGCTCCAGAGATTGCGTTAGTTGAGATTTAAATACAATGGAACTTAGTTGTCTTTTTGAATTGACAGTATTAACCGTTACCGTATCTTTATCTACAAGCGCCTTTGCATCATGATATAAAAGAAACTCATCAACTTTATTATTTTTCGATAACCATTGTTCAATCTTTTCTTTTTCTCCAATTTTAAATCTAATATATAAGTCTTCATCTAGATGCTGATCTAAATACTTAATAAATGCAGATTCGAAGCTTGAAACCATTAATGCAGCAGCAATGCTTGTTGTTAAGGCGATATAAAATGCAGCTAACGGCAAAAATCGTATTGATATCTGATTTTTCAAATCTTGTAATATAAAATTCACTTTGTATCGTGATATAAATTTATTTAATGCAGAAAAAATAAAATATAAAAATAATGGTAATAAAGCCGTAGTGATGATTAATAAAACTCCGTATTTCAACATAATAGAATGCCAATTAAACTCAGGAATTATAAAAAATACAACGCTAGTTAGTGCAACGAAAAATAACAGTTTTTTAATAAATTTTGTATGAGTTAAATTAACCCGACTTTGTTTTGAAAAAAGAGAAACCTTTTTGGTATTAATTAATTTAAATTGCCTAAATAATGCAAAGAAAACAGCAAGACTTGAAATAATCCCAGACCAAAGTAAATATAGCCAATTCCACTCAAAGTGACCGCTTGATTGCAATTGATATAGTTGAGACAAAGTGAAACCTAATAATGGCAATAAAAAACTCACCATTAAGAATGCGAGTATTACACCAAGAATACTCGATATAATAATCAAAAATAAAGCTTCAAACATTAACGCAAGTTTAATATCAACGAGAGCAACCCCTAGTAAACGCAATTGTGACATCAATTCAACGCGCTTGTGCCAAGCTTGATTAGCTCCTTGATAAGCAATAAATGCACTAACGATAAAACCTAGCAATGCTAAAGCAGTTAAATTTAAATGCAAAGCATCAGCAAATCCTGAGCGCTCTTTTATATTAAAAGACTGCTGTAAAATAAGATTTTCGGGTAATGATTGGTTTAAGTGCTTTAATCTTTTTTCAGTCATTTCACTAACAATTAAATAACTAAAACCAGTATATTCAGGGAATAATTGCCAAGCATATGCAATATCTAATAACGCCACATTGTGCCATAGCTTTGATTCTATTCGTTTTACTATTAAAGTCTGTTGATCTATTAACTGTAATTTAGAAGTAACAGCTAGCTTGAGTGTCTTTGCATAGGTATTTGATAATAAAATTGAAGTTGGATGATAAACCTCTGGTTTTGCAATACTCAAAGGTAATAAGTCTATCGCCTTAAAATATACCGTATTATTATTTTTTAGTTTTTTTCTGAATGACAATACCCCTTGCAACTCATTAAAACCTTGCTTTCTTAGCCTAGCAAAATCCTTTATCGACACTGAATTACCACGTTTAGGCACTATATATTGTGCAACAGGGCTTTCAAGTTGAGAATTTGCCTGTTGATATTGCAGTTTACTTGCATGATTTAATATTAGAATACTGAGCAATGTACTTGTTGCAATTGCGAGACTCAAGATAAAACCAATATTAAGAAGTCGATTCTGCTTATATTCGGCACATTGGACTTGAAATATGAGCAGAAGTTGCTTCATATCATTAACCCAACTTAATTTCGGGAGAGTTTACTAAGCTTAACTTCCCATCAACCAAACGATAAATTGAATCCATTTTTTTTGCAACTTGCTGGCTATGAGTGACAATTAATAATGCTGTATTATAGGTTTTTGCTAAATCCGCTAACAAATCAACCACACTATCACTATTTTTAATATCAAGATTACCGGTTGGCTCATCTGCTAATAATAATTTGGGTTTTGCGGCTAAAGCTCGGGCAATAGCCACTCTTTGTATTTCACCGCCGGATAAAGTTACTGGAAATTTATTTAAGAGATGATCTATTGCCAAGGCTTTTGTAAGTTGTTCAATATATTTTTGGTCAAACTTACTCGCTAACTTAGCACTAAAGGCAATATTATCTTTTACATTCAAGCCCGTCAGTAAATTAAACTGCTGAAAGATAATGCCCAAATCATTTTTACGAATGAGGCTTGCCTTTTTGTCCGAGAGGGTTTTTATATTTACATTAGATAAATAGATATCACCGTATTGTATAGGCTCTAGAGCGCAAATTAAATTTAAGAGACTTGTTTTACCACTGCCACTATCCCCCATTAATGCAAGTGATTTACCGCGTTCTAACTTTAAGTTGATATCAGATAATATCTCTCGACCATGAGTACCATCATCAACTGAATGACTAAGATTTTTAACTTCTAACATCATTCTAATTCCTTTTATATCAGTTTTTAATTTAAGCTCGATCAAACTATTTTTATGCCAATTCTATTAAGTTAGTGATCGAATATAAATTAGGATAAATTTTCAAGAGCAAGGCGCTTGATTGAGCAATAGCTGGCTATTGGGATTGAAAGCAACGTAGCTATTGTATATTTAGACCATTTAGATCGAACACATATTTATTAAAATTGGTATTATCAAGGCTCATAAATAAAAACCTCTTCTAAAGATACTTTAAAAACAGCAGACATTTTAAAAGCAACTTCTAACGAAGGTGAGTACTTAGCTGACTCAATTGCGATAACCGTTTGACGGCTCACTCCGACTTCATCAGCTAATGCCTGCTGTGTCATTTCACTATTATGAAATCTAAGTTGTCGAATATTATTACTAATACATAGTTTTGCCATTTTTAAACTCCTTTACGTGATAGCCAAATTTGTACAAAAAAGCTAACAAGTTCTGACAATAAAAATGATACAACTAAAATATGAAGTGGTAAAAAAGGAATATTTTGATGCAAGCCTATCGCCCATTCATTCGATTCTAAAGCATATTGGCCTATGGCGATTACAATTCCGACTTTTAAAACCCAATTACTGTAATAGCTGCCTTTTAATTCAATTAATTGCTCACGTTCATCTAATGGTTTATCTGCATCTTTATGATTAATAATAGCCAATATCACAGAAGAGATGATCATAAGCACAACCGTGTACATAACCACCTCAAACAAAACACCTATGATCAAACTGCCATCTGCTAACTGTTTATTATCAAACCCTAAAAGTTGATTCAAATAATAACTAAAAATGATCACGGTTGCAGAAAACTCTAACCATAAACTTTTTTCTTGAAAACTTGAATTCATAATATTAATTCCCTTAATCACTTCATGTTAAGTTTACCTAACTTAATGTTAAGTATTTTATACATTGAAATATATTCCAATACTCATTCCATGTCAAATATACTTAACATGGTGAGTGAAATAATTTACTTTGATATAAGTGAAATATTACAAGAGTACAAATTCTATTATGTGAGTGATCAAATTTTAATGAGAATAAATTTTCAAGAACACAGGATTTCAGCACCTGACCTAATTTAATGTAGCTTACGCAGTATTAGATTGAACACATATTTGATCGACCTACACAGACGAGATATCGAGGTACTATTAATAATG
>Ga0209396_1004213_pt1 | contig 14105 bp, 11 predicted proteins | sample GOMGulsemesocosm_6_FD_184638 | JGI IMG/M metagenome (GOLD analysis project Ga0209396, IMG submission 184638) | Methane-oxidizing microbial communities from mesocosms in the Gulf of Mexico - GOM8C Gulf of Mexico (SPAdes) (version 2) | ecosystem: Environmental > Aquatic > Marine > Cold seeps...
TCTTTTATTTTAATCCCGCTCTTGATAAAACGTTTTTACAAATTGGGCTATCAGCTTACTTTATGATTGGACCTTTTTTATATTTTTATGTAAAAGCTAAACTTGCCAGCATTGAAACACCCATTAAATGGAAAGTTCATTTAGGGATTTTAGTATCTGTGGTTTTAAGCATAGGTTTAAGCTTTCCATATAAAAATCATCCAGAATTATGGGGGAAATATTATTGGATTTTTTACTATCAATGGTTGTTTTATCTTTGTTTATCGGGCTATTTACTTAAAGGAAAGCTTCAATTGTTGATAAGTAAGTCTCCAATCGAACAAAGTGATATTTGGCTGTTAAGTATTTTTATTGGTAATGCGATAATTTGGTTTGCACATTATTCTGCATCATATACATCTTATATTGTTGGTGCATTATCATTTTCATTTGTATTTTATTTATTAATTTTGTTATTTATTTTTCGTCCAAAAACTGAAGTTGTTAATGAATCTCATAAGTATGCAGATAAAAAAATATCAGAAGACGAAGCTAAAGTTATCATTGATAAACTCGGTATATTGATGGATGAAGAAGCGCTTTATAAAGATCCGAATTTAACCATGCCTAAATTAGCGAAAAAGCTGAATATATTAACACCTAGATTGTCCCAATTAGTTAATGATAATTTAAACAAAAGTTTTACTTTGTTTATAAATGAATACCGAATTAAATCGGCTAAATCTTTACTAACACAAGAAAAGCCAATGAAAATGGAAGTTATTTCAGAACGATGTGGTTTTAATAGTAACTCTACTTTTTATGCGGTTTTTAAAAAGATAGCAGGAACAACCCCTGCAAAATACCGAGAGAGCGTTAAATAAGCTTAATTTTATGTCTTATATTATAAATTAGGAGACCTAAATTATAATAAATCAATGATTTAAGTTTTTGTATGTTTCAAAATTTCTTTACACAATTTGTAAGGAAAACATATGAGAATTTATCTGTTTATTTTATTTACCATTATATTTAATGTTGATAGTTTTGCTAAAAGCATAGAGCAAACAAAGCTTAATCAAACTCTCAATTATTATATTAATGGCACTTCATTTAACAAACCCGATATTATAAAAAAAGCTTTTTACTCCGAGGCTAATTTATATTTAACCCGTAAAGATCAAGATATTTGGACTGTGCCTTCAAAAGAATATGCTGATTGGTTTACCAAAAAGGAATACGGTAGTTTTACGGGTAGAATAGGTAAAATCATTTCTAGCGAAATAAATGGCAACATAGCGAGTGCTAAAATTGAAGTCATTTACCCATCAAAAAACTTATATTATATCGATTTACTGTTACTAAAAAAAATAGCCGGTGAGTGGAAAATCATCAGTAAAACAGCAAGTAGTAAAAAAACAAATAAACATGGGCAACGTATTTTATTTATAGTTTCAAATGCGGATAAATACGCAGAATCCACTTTAAATACAGGTAATAGCTTTTCTGAACTGGTGAATGCCTACGATACTTTTGTTAAGGGTGGTTATACCGTTGATTTTGTTAGCCCTCAAGGAGGTGCAATTCCACTAGCTTACATTAATACCTCTGATCAACTATATAAAAAATATCTGTATGACAATGATTTTATGAGCGCTATCGGAAGTACAATGAAGCCTTCTGAAATTGAGGCTGAAAATTACAGAGCTGTTCATTATATTGGTGGTGGTAGTGCCATGTTTGGCGTAGCTGATAATAAACAAATTCAAAATATCGTGATGTCTATTTATGAAGATCATGATGGGCTTATTTCGTCGGTTTGTCATGGAACAGCAGGGATTGTTAATTTAAAAACTAAAAATGGTGTGTATTTGGTAGCAGGTAAAACAATTAGCGGCTATCCAGAGGCATATGAAAATACACAAAAAGCATATTTTAAACACTTTCCCTTTTTAATTCAAAAGACTATTGAATCTCGCGGTGGAAATTTTAAATATGGTCCACGTAATGAGCCTTATATTCAAGTTGATGGTAGGTTGGTCACAGGTCAGAATTACTTATCATCTGCACTTATTGCACAAAAAATGATTGAGATGTTAAATAAAACTTAATTGTATTGCGCTTTATCTTAAATTCATAAAATAAAGCGCTTTATTTAAAAATTATTTGATTTATACAATACTGAATTCATCAGCATCTAAATGAGCAGGAAATATCTCTTTAAATTCTTCTAGTTTTGTAATATCAATTGTTGTAGTACTTATATTCGGTTCATTGTCACTTGCTTTAAATAATGGCTCACCTGTGAAATCATAAATAGCGGTACCACCACTATGTTTAGTGCCATTGCCATCATCACCGACCCTGTTTATACCTACTACATAGCTTTGATTCTCCATTGCTCTTGCTTGTAATAGTGTATCCCAAACATTTCGCCTTGCAGCGGGCCAGTTAGCGACATTTACCATTACATGGTAATCATTTTTACTTCTTGCCCAAACAGGAAAACGTAAATCATAACAAACAATAGGCAATATTTTCACACCATTAATTTCAAAAACTTCACGTTTTTGACCGGCTATAACATGCTCTCCTTCGTTACCTAATCTAAATAAATGTCGTTTATCATAGTATTTTACAGTGCCATCAGGCCAGACCCAATAAAAACGATTTGCCTTTTTGTTGTTATGATTTACTAATACACTTCCAGCGATTACGGTATTTAAATTAGCAGCTTGTTTAATTAACCAAGTTTTCACTTGGCCATTTTGAGCTGACTCTCCAACATCAAGATTGATTGCAAAACCTGTCGCAAATGTTTCAGGCAATAAGATTAAATCAGAATTTATGATGTTTTTAAGCTTAACTTCTAGATAATTTAAATTGTCAGTTACATTTAACCATTTAATATCGGTTTGTACTGTTGTGATGTTTAAAGTTGACATAAACGCTCCGCAGCTTTTAATAACGTATCTTCATTTTTAGCGAAACATAAGCGTATGATCTTATCGCAATGACCTGATTGATTAAATACACTTAAAGGAATAGCTGCAACACCGTGTTCTTTCGTGAGCCAATGACAGAACTCAACATCTTTTAAGTCACTTATTTCACTATAATCAAGTAATAAAAAGTAAGTACCTTTACTTGTGAGTAATTTAAAACGAGAGCTTTGTAGTGCATTAACTAATACATCACGCTTTTGCTGGTAAAAAGTACTTAGTTCATAAACATGATTGCTGTTTTCTCTTAGCATATCGGCTAACGCGGCTTGTGCAGGTGTAAAAGATGAAAAAGTGACATATTGATGTACTTTTCTGAATTCTGCAGAGAGTTTAGCTGGCGCAATACAGTAACCTAACTTCCAGCCTGTACAGTGAAATGTTTTTCCAAAGCTGCTGATCACAAATGCACGTTCTTTTAATTCACTAAAACGAAGGGCACTTAAATGGATTTTTTCATCAAAAACAATATGTTCGTATACTTCATCACTTATTAAATATAAATCATGGTCGTTAATAATATTTGAAAGTGAGTCTATATCTGATTGAGTGTAAATAGTACCCGTGGGATTGTGAGGTGTATTTATAATTATTGCTTTGGTTTTGTGTGTGATTGCTTGGTTTACGTCATGCCAGTTAATTGCGTAATCAGGGGCTTTTAGCTGAATATGAATTGCTTTGCCACCAGCAAGCTCTATTGCAGGTTCGTATGAATCATACGCAGGATCAAATACAATAATTTCGTCATCAGGCTGAACTAAAGTTTGAATAGCAACAAATAATGCTTCAGTAGCACCCGATGTAACAGTTACTTGGCTTATGGCATCAATATCGGCTTTATATTTATCATTGACTAAATTAGCGATTTCACTTTGTAGCTGAGGTAAGCCAGAAGAGGGCGCATATTGATTAAAACCATCACTGATATATTGGTTTATCTTTTGTTTAATAAACTCAGGTGTATCAAATTCTGGAAAGCCCTGCGATAGGTTGATGGCATTATATTTGTTTGCAAGGCCTGACATTTCACTGAATATGCTAATAGCAACATTGGGTAATTTAGAATCTAATTGTTTTTTAATTGTTTTATTTGAATTCATTTAATATTACAAAGGTTAGTTTGTTATTTGCTACATTATTGCACCAAGTTAGCATGTTGGCTATGAATTGATGGGGGAGTTGAAAATTTTGTCAACCACTGTAGGTAATTTAAAAAGCCTCTTATTATATTAATATTATTGTATAAAGTCAGATATAAATAGGTTAGGGTCAATCAATATACAACAAAATAAGTAGGTGAATATGAATTTGGCATTATTCGATTTCGATGGCACAATTACCTATGATGAAATGTATACACCATTTATAAAATACACAACTCCAAAGTGGAGATTGAAGCTTGCACGTTTAATTTTTTATCCTTTTTTACTTCTCAATAGGAAGGGGATGATGACTGCTCCACAATTAAGGCATTTAGTAAGTTTTGTTGCTTTTTTTGGTAGAAGTTATAACAAAGTAAATGATGAAGGCGCTTTATTCGCTAAAGAAGTTATACCTCATTATTTACGATCTAATGCAATGAAAAAACTTAAATGGCATCTATTGAAAGGCGATGAAGTTGTAGTTGTATCAGCATCGCTTCATATTTATTTATATCATTGGTGCCAAAGTAATGGCGTTAAACTAATTTGTAGTGAACTATCTGTTGTCAACAATCGCTTTACTGGCTTGTTGAAATCAGGTGACTGCAGTAATGTTGCTAAATCTGACAAAGTAAAAGAACAATTTAATTTATCTCAATACAATAAAATTTATGCATATGGAGATACCGATGAAGATTTGGATATGCTTGATTTAGCGTGTGAAAAGTATATGAATTGGGAAAAAGTGACTTTATAAAGCTCATTAATCTAAAGGTTTGGTAAAATATTTTTAACATTTACCTCCCATATTCTACTATTTCATCCATATCTTCATTCTATTTAAAGCTCAATAACCACTTTACTCCATTTCTAGTTGAAGAAGTCTGATACTCTTTAGCAATAGGTATATTAAGTGATAAGAATGTTTTGTCTTCTATTCTTTGTTCCTAGATAATTATCTACCTCCGAACACTTGTATATATTTTATTTGATAATGCTTATAAATCATTTTCTTAACTTATACCCCTGACTTAGTAAGGGGATATTATAATTTATTTTTTAACAGAGAAAGAGTACATGAAGGCTTCAATTAGTAGCGCTTATTGTTATTGAATAAATGTAATTTACAAATAGCTTAATATCATTTTGTAGCCTGGAAAATAATATTAAGCTTTCATAATGACTTGGATTAAAGAGCTTTATTTAAAAATCTAATTTTTGGTGGCGATTTAAGAAATTGGCTTAGTTTTCTTAATACACCAGTTTTTGTTCGCCATGTTAGGTAATTGTCGTAATCTTGCTTAGTATCCCAGTTTGAAATAAATGTAAGGCTATTGCTATCGCTTTCTTCAAAGATAGAGATGTCATTACAGCCTTTATATAATCGAGTATCAGGTAGTATTTCCTTTAAATAATTTAATAAATTTTGTTTTTTATCTTCAAGTACATCTGCTTCTAAAATTACACGTGTTTGCATATCATTTTCCTTTTATGATCAGATTTATCATAACTTAGAGTTTAAATTTATTGAGCGTTATAGCTTTAGTAACTGCTTATTTAATGAAATTTGATCGTTAAATGTTGATGTTTTGAACAGTACTTTATTGTCTTTAATAATGACTAAAGTGGGTAGTGTTGAAATATTAAATTGCTGGAATAATTGGTTCTGTTTATCAATTTCGATTGGGTAAGTTATTTTATATTTATTCTTAAATTCAGATAGTTCGGCTTTCCCTGTCCATAAACGTGATATTACACCTTGCCAGTTTATTGCATTGTGAATTTTGCTCGCTTTGCTTATATAGTTTTGTGCGTTAATACACTGTTTTGACATGCCTGGGCGAGACTCTTCAAAGTACCAATCACACCATGTTGCGTTAAAAAACAATGCATGTAATTTCTGATCTCTCGTTTTAAAGCTTGTGACATCTAAAGTTTGGGTTAATGTATTTTTGGCGAGTAATTCAATTGGTTTATGCTGATTAATAAGTGCTATTTTATTATCTAAAATTTTATCTGCCTTGTGGCCAATATGTACCAAGTTCATATTCTTATCAAAAAGAAGGTGGTATGGGGTGCCCTTTAAGTAAAGTGCATTAGCGAGTTGGCTGTTATTGTCCATGGCGATTGGCATGGTTAATTTATACTCTTGTTGTATTTTATTAACCATTGCTAGGTTGTCATTAATAGCTAAGTTAATACCAATCACTTTTAATGTATTGCTATATTGCTGCTGGGTTTGTTCAAAATGATGCATTTGCTTAAGGCAAGGCTGACACCAGCTAGCCCAAAATTTTAAATATACAGGCTTTTGGCCTTGGTATTGTTCGAGTGTAATCGTTTCACCTGTAATTAACTTGATTGGCATCGTTAAAATATTATCAGGGATATTTGCTGCTAATGCTTTGTTACTGGTAATAGAAAAAATTAAAGTGAAAAATATAACTTTAAAGTTACTCATAATAATCCTATATAAATTAATTGGTTATTAACTTTTGAAAGTAAAGAAACAATACAGTAAATTTTGATTGTGATAAGTGGCAATATTTCTTAATATTAATGAATAAAATTCATGAATGGTTGCTGATATGGATAAATTCAGAAGTTTAGCTTTATTTATGACGACGGTAGAAACGGGTAGTTTTGCTGCAACAGCTAAAAAACATGCAACTGATCCCTCAACAGTCAGCAAAGCGATTAAACGTTTAGAAATACAAATTGGCTTACAACTGTTTTTTCGTTCTACACGTAAGCTCAGTCTTACTAGTGCAGGTGAGAAATATGCGCAAACCGTAGGGAGTCTATATCAAGAACTAGAAACAATTGAAGATGATTTAAAATCAGAAAATGAAGATGCAAGTGGGTTTTTAAAAATAAATCTACCAGTTTCATATGGGCAAAAATATATATTACCAATGTTGGCAAAGTTTAAAGCGTTATATTCAGATATTGAATTAGATATCAGTTTTAATGACGCATATGTTGATATGATTGGCGATAGGGTTGATGTTTCGATTCGAAGTGGCAGCTTGCCTGATAGTCGATTGATTGCACAAAAGTTGACTCCTTTGGATTTTGTAATATGCCGATCAAGTAAATTAGATGGTGATCCGATAGAGATTAATTCACAGTTTTTATCAAAACAACCTTGGGTACTTTTTCGTTTTAAACAAACGGGAAAAACAATGCCAATAAATTTTGAATATAAGTCACAAAAGATAAATGTAGAAGTGGAAAACTATACAATTGTCGATGATGGTGAAGCGTTATCTTATTTATGCTCAAGTGGTGCGGGTTTGGCAATCATGCCTCATTTTACTGCTAAAAATATGGTTGATAAAGGTTATTTAAGTGTTGTATGTAAGGCTGATGGTTTTGAAGGCGCTGCTGTATATATTGTTTATCCGAAACGTGATTTTTTACCTAAACGAACACGGTTGTTTATTGATTTTATAAAAGTTCAGATCGCTGAAATGGGAGAGTCTCCAAACAATACTTGGCTAGATAATAGTTAAGCTTAAGTATATTTTTAACTTTACGCGGCTGAAGCCCCGTCTACGTAGGATCATAATTTTTCAGAATGAATGATCAATGAAAGGCTCTATTTTGTGAAAACCAATACGATAAAGATATATTATTAGAATTTGAAGCAAAGTCATCTCGAAGTGTTTTACCTGCAGAACGTAGCTAAAGGGCGTGAGCAGGACGCGTAAGCTTTATTTGAGAACTATTACTAGCACTTAGCACAAAGATAGAACTCTTCGGGATTAATAGTCTAGGATATGAGTGTAATGATTACATTTTTGTTTTGATATTGTTTTTGTAATCACACTTTAGCTAAAATAATATCGTATTTAAGTACATTTTTTTGAGCTGTTGTTTTAGCTGTCATCATTACTTGTTGTTCTTTTGACTTGCTACCATATAAACCGTCTTTGTCATTAAGTGGCTGATCAGGAAAGTATAATTGTGTTAGTAAGGAGTGATATCCAAATTTACTAATTTTAAAATGAATATGAGGTGTTCTTTGATCTGGGCTATTTAAAGGGTATGCACCAGGCATCACTGTTTTAAATCTAAATTTACCTTCAGTGCCACTTTGTAATATTGCCCATGATTGAAAGTTTTCGTCAATTGGTGCTTCACTGTCATCATGTGGGTGATGGTATTTACCAAAGGTATTAGCTTGCCAAAGGTCTATGGTGACATCTTCAATAGGATTTAAATCTTGGTCTAATACTTGACCAAATATTTCAATAATTTGACCTTTAGCAGTGCCACTTTTTCCTTTTACTTTTGTCAAATCTGCATCTTTATCTTTTTGTGGCGTAATTGGATAAAAAGGGCCTTGGGCATCTCTAGGAGTTGCCATATTTGCTTGTGCTTTAGCTGTGAGTACACTAGCTAAGGAGCCTAATATGGCTGTCTTTATAAAATTACGACGTTTAATTGAATTCATATAGTATGTCCTTATTAACAGTATTTTTGACTAGACCGATCGTCATTTTTTAAGTTTAGTTAGTTTTAAATCAAATCTAGCAAATGAGGTAAATCAGATCTTATTAAAATTCTATTATTAGTGTGAATAGAAAAATAATAGATTTAAATTACATTAAAACAGTAGTTTAATATATTTAATAAAAAACGGATAAAGGCTTATCACAGTTTTTGTGTTGTGGAATATAATATTTTCAAAGTTAAATTTTTGTTTTGTTATTTATTGAGTAAATATTTGGCTATAGGGTAGGATTGTTCAAAGTAATCACGCGGCTAAAGCCCCGTCTACGGATGGTAATTTATCTTCATATATAAAAAATATTTTGAAAAATTAATAATAAAAGAATGGAAGGTGATCAGAGTCTATGCGACTCTCAAAGATCACTTGAATTAAATATAAACCTAATTGTTTATATTTAATTTATGTCTAGTTATAGCCTCTTTCAAAACAATCATCGTCTTGATTTTGGTTTTTTTCATTTTTTACTGTATTTAATTTCATAATAATATCCTACTGCACCTATGTATTAATTTTGTGTGTTGTCGTTTAGTCAAATCTAAATGCACCATTATAAATCTTATTTATCTAGGTATTTATTTGGTGAATATCGAATATTCCCTTGGTGAATTTGACAGTTTAAACATACAACAAAATTTTAATTAAGTACACATTAAATGACCAATGAAGAGGTTTTTTATTAAGTTTTTTATAAATCTTTATTAAATTGTTGTCATAAAATTACTTTTGATGGATTTATCAATAAAATAATTATTTAAGCTTGTACATACACAATCATAAAATGTGTATGTACAACTTAGGTTTATTTAACTTTAAAATTGATATGTAAGGGTCAATTTATAATTACGACCAATCTCTCCTGGATCACTTGCCTCGCTAGCAGGTGCACGTAAGTAGCGTTCATTGGTAAGGTTATCAATGCCTAAATTAACTTTTAATCCAGTGAGAAAATCATTCGCACTATAACTGGCATTTAAGCTATATATTTTATAGCTGCCCGTGCCATAACCTGCATCTAAGTAATTTTCGGGTAATCTATGCTGTTCACTATAACTTAGCATTTGAGCACCTAAATTTAAATTATCAAACAATTGGTAATTTAAATTTAAACTCAATTTATCAGCAGGGGCTTCGGTATAAGGCTGCTTATTTGGATCGATAGAACCTAAAAAGAAATTGGGCATGCCATAAGCGTCCATCTCTATTTTTGAATATCCAATATATGCATGTAACTTTTCAAACGAATATGTTAATTCAGCTTCCCAACCATTGCTTTGAAGGCGTCCAATATTTTTAGCGCTGTAATCACGGTGGGTTGCAACTTGTACGCCATTAGCTGGTTGAGGGCCCGGTGATCCTTGTTGTTTAACGCCGTTATTGTCAATGAAATACATAAAGGGCACATTATCGATGAAGTTATCAATTTTGTTATCAAAATAGATAACTTTAAACGCCAAGCTATCTGCAAAATCGATATCTTGCCAAAATAGACCTAAACCAGTTTCAATATTTTTAGAGGTTTCAGGTTTTAAGTCAGGTTGTGGCTCTTGATAGCAAATTTTTCCACCAATATGACAACGCCATTCATCTTTTTTATATAACTCTTGCACAGAGGGGGCACGAAATGCTTCAGCGTATTTAATGTATAAATTAATATTGTCAGTTGCTTTAAAGGTAAGTCCGAGCTCGTTTGATAATTCGCCATCTTTATTATTATCGTAGTTAGCATAAGTATTATTGCTACGTTTGTATGTATCGTAGCGTAGCCCAGCAGTGACAAGTAGTTGCTCATTAAAGAAATTGGCTTGATCTATTAAAGAAACAGAAATGTTTTGAGATTTACTATCGCCATAAAAAGTACTCGTTTGTGTACTCGTAATATCAGATTGTTTAAACCTCTCATTTTCGTAATTAAACTCAATAGCTAATTGATGATCTACTATCCCTGAGAACTCAGACAAATTAGCAAACCGAATATTATAACGCTCATTGCTTCCTTTACTTAATTTTGTAAAGTCACGCTTATTTTCTCCCGACATGATAAAGCCAGATGTATCTTTTTCGTAAGTTTTATCTGAATAAACCAGCTGTAAATCGAAATCAATTAAATCATTTTGAGGTTGATATACATAATTAGTCATTAACTCTAAATAATCATTATTATAATCTTCTGAAAGTGTTGGGAAGCGCAAACCATAGTTTTGATTTTGCCTAAAAGGTTGATCTTTTGATTCTGTCTCGGCCCAGTCAATTTTTGCTTGTAAGCTATGCTCAGGCATAAAATACCAAGTGTTTTTTAATGTTAAATTAGTACGTGATGAGTTATTTTTAATTTTAGTTAACTTGGCTACATCATCAATTTCATTCTCATCAGTATCTTGAGTTTTATTTGGGATCACATCAACATCAGAGAATGATACTTTGCTGGCATGAAATACGGTGTCACTTGTATCATTAAGGTTAAATATCGAAGTAGCAATACTATTTGAATCATAGGCAGATTGATGTAAAACTTGTACTCTAGCACCAAATCCATTTTTATTATTTAAATAATCACTCGCATTTTTTGTTACTAATCTGATGCTACCACCAATAGCACCAGACCCTACCGTTAGAGAATCAGCACCACGTAAGACATGCACTTGTTTAACTTGGCTCGGATCTAAACTTAAACTATTAATCGCCGCAATATTATTTGTACCATCAGATTCGGTTTTACGTTTAACATTATCAACTGATACATGAATACGTTCGCCATACAATCCACGTATTGTCGGTTGTGAAGATAATGGTGTAATACTACCGTTTAACGCTACACCAGGTAACTCACGTAATACTTGGCTTAGCTCAGCTTCTTGGTTACGTTCAATAGCCTCATCTGTAATAGATGAGATTGATGAAGCGACATCCTTGTTTAAAATTGAAATTTTGTGGCCGAATATTTCAATATGCTCACTTATTGATAGTTTCGAGCTAACTTTATCATTGGCATAAGTTGGAGCATGTATTGCTACTAACACAGAAATAAATAAAGAGGAGGGTACAAGTTTCATAAATAATCCATATAAATAAAAATGAGAATCAATTGCATCTTTATGTTGCGGCGATAGAGTAAAAGAACTAATATCAAAAAGCAATAAAAAATAACAAAAAAATATAAGCGAATTATTCAATAAAAACAGTGCGTTATTAATTTATTGTAAATGAACAATAGTTTTTAACTTATTATTTCAAAAATATAAACAAAAAAAATGATAGGAAAAATAATGAAATTTAATTTGAAGCTTAATTTAATCATCGGCTCTTTCTTGTTGACGAGTATTAATGCTGAAGCTAAAGAATTTAATGGCGGAGCAGATATGACTATATTAACGCCAGTATCCAAAGTATTAGCACAGCCTGAAAATTATTATGTGATCCCAACCACCATAATGGGAACAGTTGTAAAAGTATGCCAAAAACGAGGGTGTTGGATGCAGTTAGCGAGTGATAAAGCATATGAAACATTAACAATTAAAGTACCTGATGGAAAAATGGTATTTCCTATGGCTGATATGGGAAAAACGGCCTATGCAACAGGGGTATTAAATGCAATTGAGTTAACGTTAGCGCAAACAAATCAAAGGTTAAAATCTCAAGATAAACCTTCAGTGACAGAGCCTATGACACTTTACCGATTTTCTCCTACGGGAGTGACCATAGTTGACTAGAAAAAAGTCAATTAACTGGCTTAAGTTAAATCGAAGCTTACATCGGGATATAGGATATTTTTGTATTGGCATGACTTTAATTTTTGCGATATCGGGTATTGCTTTAAATCATATCCATCAATGGAACTCTAACTACGATGTCACTCAAACAAAAGTTAAAATCGCATTATTAGCAACAAAAATTAATCAAACCGATTTTGAACCATGGTTATTAACTCAGTTAAATGAGTCTGGCATAATAAAAGCACGATTTTGGCAAGATAAAGATACCTATAAGTTGTTTATTAAAAACAAAACTTTGTTTGTATTACCAAAACAAAATTTAGTTATGATAGAAGAAGTCAAACCTCGAGTACTTCTGAGGCAATTAAATTTTTTACACTTAAACGAAGCGAAAAAAGCATGGACTTGGTTTTCTGATTTATATGCATTTATGCTGATATTTTTAGCTTTATCTTCAATGTTTATGATTAAAGGTAAAAGGAGTGTATTTGGAAAACGCAGTATTATAGTTTTGGCTGGCTTTGCCGCTCCTGCAGGGTTTGTTATTTATTATGCAAGTTGACATATGATGGATGTTAAATGGAACTATTGATTTTATTATTACATATCAATTATTTATATTAGTAATAGGTTGAGTTTAAACTGTGTTTTTCATAATCGGACTATGAATTGTTTTGAATAGGGAATTGTCTTGAAGTTCCTCTTTTTAGAGATACGGGACTTATCGGCAATTGCTCCCTGAATTGCTCTTAAATATACGGGACTGAAGTCCCGTCTACGAGGAGTATAATTTGCAACTGTTCTTCAATATATTCACAGATCTAATGTAGGCGGGGATTTGTCCGCGCATGTTTTAATCATGTAAAAAACAGGTATTTATAATCATAGCGATTTTATTTAAATGAAATTTCGGTGTGAATTATAAAAACATGCCTCGTATTGCAGCCATTTGCGGATCAACTCGTTCTGCGTCAGGGGTATTATCTGTTAAATGTTCATCACAGTATTCAGTTGTAAAGCTAGCCTTTGTATAATGCTTTACAAGTTGGCGAACTCGTCCTGTTACTGCACCCATTTCACTCATTAATAATATGCCATTATGATTTGGTGACCCATATAAAGTACTGTCATCTACAACATGATGACCTTCAGTCTTGATTTGTGAAATGATTTTATCTGCTAAAGGTTTATCTTCGTCAAATGCGATTAAAAACATGCCATTTGGAAAGATATCAAGTTCAAATAGCTCACCACCGGCTTGAGCACTTTCTTTATCTATTGCGATATCCATAAATGGCGTTTCATGTAAATCAATTGCGGCAGTGAATTTTTTTGTTGGATCATCTTTAAATAGGCGTGTATGTAATTCTTTTAATGATGCAGCAAATGACTGCATTTCTTGTGTTTTTGCACCCTCTAAAAATGCGTCTCTATTTATGTCAATTCTACCTTCACTGAAACGTAACTCTTTTTCATACGGACCTGGACTAAGGCAAGGGTAAATCACTATATTGCATGTGTCTTTTAGTTTTTTTGCATCTTCTTCTGCAAATTTCAAACACGCTAAAGGGCCACTTTTTTCATATCCGTGAGTACCACCAATTACGATATAACAAGGTTTATCTTGTTTAAAGTCACCAATTAATATTCTGTATAGATCATGTGTTGTTTGTAATGGCGTATTGCTTGAATCATTGGTTTTGTAGTTAACTTTACCATATTTTTCAACAATATAGTCAGGTAGATCATTAAG
>Ga0209396_1004226_pt1 | contig 14072 bp, 15 predicted proteins | sample GOMGulsemesocosm_6_FD_184638 | JGI IMG/M metagenome (GOLD analysis project Ga0209396, IMG submission 184638) | Methane-oxidizing microbial communities from mesocosms in the Gulf of Mexico - GOM8C Gulf of Mexico (SPAdes) (version 2) | ecosystem: Environmental > Aquatic > Marine > Cold seeps...
CTTCACCAACCGCTAAATTAGTTAAGTGATGTTGGATATATTGGGTCGACGTTAGTGCTTCACCTGTTGCAGACATTTTTCATCCCAGTTTTTTGTTCATAAAATAAGGAGCAAATAATTGTGAGCCTATCGCTAATGAAAATGTAACGTAAAGAGGAAGATAATTCACCTTAACGAAACCTAACACGGCAATAAAGAACACAACTGTCAGTACCAATTTTAGCGATTCACCCAATGCAAATGACGAGACCACATCTTTCATTTGTCTGGCACCCATAAAACGGAAAGCCAAACGCGTAAAAATATAATTTGGTAACACATAAATGATGCCACCAAATATTGCAGAACGAGCAGAAAGCTCACCATCAATCAACAAAAAGGTTAACGCACAAACGGCCACTAATAGCACCTGAAACACAATCAACTTAATAGCTTGATTGAACGCATTCATTGCTAATTTATTTGACACAATAAACCCCTAAAACAATCTTTTTGAAGCATTCAAAAAAAATATACAAAAACGCTTCTAAAAGCAGGATAAATTATACGTTGAAGTGGTGCTAATGCAACTGATTGCAAGCCAGATAAGGAAAGCTAAGTAGAATATTCTGAAAAATGAGATATAGCAGGTGTTACCCACTAATGAGTAGCACCCTTATAATATTAAATTCTAAACAATGCCGTTATTATGAAATAAAGTTATTTTGACATTTCAATAAACATAAGCCTTTGATATTTCGAATGAAGATAATTATAAAGAAAAGCGTAGATCGCCGAGGTTAGTGCATTTAAGGACTCACAACTACGCTTTTAAAAATCTTAACTTAATTTGATCTTTATCACTTAGAGATTAAAATTTAACCCAAAGTTGCAACTATATCATCCAGTTCAGCGAGGCTAGTATAGTCAATTGTTAACTTTCCACAGCCATTTACACCTTGTTTGATAATAACTTTAGCTTTTAATCGTTCAGATAAGCGATATTCAAGGCTGACAACATCCGGATCTTTGACCTTTTCAGACGCGATTTCAGCCTTAGGTTCAAGCAATTTCCTCACCAATTTCTCGGTGTCTCTAACCGTTAAACCACGTTGGGCAATATTGCTTGCAGCTTGTGATTGTAGTTCGCCTTCCAGGCCTAATAAAGCACGTCCATGACCCATCTCAATATCGCCATGTTCAAGTAAAGTTTTCACGTCATCATTGAGACTATTTAACCGTAATAAGTTGGATACTGACGCGCGTGATTTACCCACCGCATCTGCGACCTGTTGATGGGTTAATGAGAACTCTTCAATGAGACGTTGCAATGCGGTTGATTCTTCCATCGCGTTTAAGTCTTCACGTTGGATATTTTCAATCAAAGCCATCGCCATCACCGCATCATCAGCGACATTTTTAACGATACATGGTACTTGGCTTAATCCTGCTATTTGTGCAGCGCGCCAGCGACGTTCGCCGGCAATAATCTCATATTGCTGTGCAGAGAGTTCACGCACTACAATTGGCTGGATAATGCCTTGTGCGGTAATTGATGCCGCTAACTCATCTAATGCATCCGTAGCCATATCTTTACGTGGCTGATACTGACCTGGATACAACCATTCAACTGGTAATTTTTTCAGTTCATTCTCAACCTTTGGTATCAATTGAGGCTGTTCATCAGGCGTTTGTTCTTTCGTTCTTGCAATCGCACTGGTTCCAAGCAATGCATCCAGACCTTTCCCTAACCCTCGTTTTTTCGCATTCATGCTTGTTCCTTTGCCTGTTCGCTCTGTTCATTAGCTAATTCTTGACGACGAATGATTTCACCTGCCAGCGCTAAATATGCTTTAGCCCCGTTAGATGATTTATCATAATACATAGCAGGCGCGCCAAAACTTGGCGCTTCAGCTAGACGGACATTACGCGGGATCACAGTACGATAGACTTTATCCCCAAAATGCTGCTTCAGTTGTTCGGATACATCAGAAGCTAAACGATTACGCGGGTCATACATAGTGCGTAATATGCCCTCAATCTTTAACTCAGGGTTCACAGCAGCAGCTAACTTACTGGTGGTATCCATTAACGCTGTGAGTCCTTCAAGCGCATAATACTCACATTGCATCGGTACAATAATAGAGTCCGCAGCAGCCATGGCATTAATCGTTAATAAGTTTAATGATGGCGGACAATCAATAAAAATATAATCGTAATAATCTTTTACTGCAGCTAATGCATTTTTCAAGCGTAATTCACGCGCAAAAAATTCCATCAATTTAATTTCAGCCGCAGTGACATCTTGATTCGCTGCAATCAGATGATATTTACCCGACGTTTCAGTCACAACGACTTCTTTAACTGGTTTTTCATCAACCAACAAATCATAGGCAGAATATTCGACACTATATTTATCGACACCACTGCCCATAGTTGCATTACCTTGTGGATCAAGATCAATCAGCAATACCTTACGTTTAGTCGCCGACATTGAGGCTGCTAAATTGACACAAGTTGTTGTTTTTCCTACGCCACCTTTTTGGTTAGCTATTGCTATGATTTTGCCCACAAATGTTCCCTATTATTTAATCTCAGACATGACGATTAGATGACGTTCGCCTTCTAATTCTGGTACTGTTAGTTTATGTGCAACTTCCAGTTTAAATTTAGTATTCAATGTTTTGATTTCACCCGTTGGTTTTACCCCTTTCAACGCGTAAAACAATCCATCTTGTTTTGGTAGATGCTTGCACCAATGTAACATATCTTCTAGTGAAGCAAACGCACGACTTAATACACCGTCAAATTTAATTTCAGGCTGGTATTCTTCAACACGAGATTGTACAGGCGTAACGTTGGTTAATTTTAATTCATGCACAGCTTGGGTGATAAAGCGAATTCGTTTGCCTAAGCTATCTAGCAATACAAACTCTTTATCTGGATTCATGATTGCTAGCGGTAAACCAGGTAAGCCAGGTCCAGTTCCCACATCAATAAAACGCTCGCCTTCTAAATAAGGACTCACCACAATACTATCCAAGATATGTTTTACTAACATGTCTTCAGGATCACGAACCGAAGTCAGGTTGTACGCTTTGTTCCACTTATGTAACAAATTCACTAATGCCACTAATTGCTGCTTTTGAGTATCAGTCACAACCAAAGATGTTTGGGCTAATAATGCTTCGAGGCGATTGATCATAGGGTGATTTACTCCGGTAAACGTGATTATCTAAGTTAATATTAAATCGTAGAAAAAAAATAAAAGACAACCTACTAGTAAAGGTAGAGATACCTGAGTTAATAGTAGCATTGCAAATTAGGGAATGATGTCAAAAATGAGGTTATATAGCCACCGATAAATGCGTTAACGGTGGCTGTGGTACTAATTATTTATTGGCTGAGTAAGTTTTGTTTTTTCAAATAAATTAACAAAATTGAAATTGCAGCAGGTGTGATACCTGAAATTCGTGATGCCATACCAATAGTTTGTGGTTTAACTTCGACTAGCTTAGCAATAACCTCATTAGAAAGGCCTTTAATTTTGGCGTAATCTAAATCCGTTGGCAACAGAGTATTCTCATGACGCAGTTGCTTTTCAATCTCCGCTTTCTGACGGTTAATATAACCTTCGTACTTAATGGTGATTTCAACTTGTTCAGCAGCTGCTTCATGTTCTAACTTAGGGCCCAGCTCTTCAATTGCCATCAAGCCGTTGTAACTTACCTCAGGACGACGGACAAGATCTTCTAATGTATGCTCACGTGATAATGGTTTAGCTAACAATTCATTGATCTTATCAGCAAAGGCTTTATTCGGATTGATCCAAGTAGAACGTAAACGTTGCTGTTCAAGTTCAATAGCTTCCATTTTCTCGTTAAACACCTGCCAGCGATGATCATCAACTAAACCAAGTTCACGACCTTGCTCTGTTAAACGCGCATCAGCGTTATCTTCACGTAATAATAAGCGGTATTCAGCACGGCTGGTAAACATACGGTACGGTTCTTTAGTGCCTAATGTCGCAAGATCGTCGACCAACACACCTAAGTAAGCCTGATCTCGGCGAGGGTGCCAGGTATCTTCTTCTCGTGCAGTACGAGCAGCATTTAAGCCAGCAAGTAAACCTTGTGCCGCCGCTTCTTCGTAACCTGTAGTACCGTTAATTTGACCAGCAAGAAATAAACCGTCGATAAATTTACTTTCTAATGTCAGCTTAAGATCACGGGGATCGAAGTAATCATACTCGATCGCATAACCTGGACGAGTAATGTGGGCATTCTCTAAACCACGGATCGAACGTACAAGATCAACCTGCACATCGTAAGGCAAACTAGTTGAAATGCCGTTAGGGTATACCTCATGCGTTGTTAAGCCTTCTGGCTCGATAAAAATCTGATGCGACTCTTTATCAGCAAAACGCGTGATCTTATCTTCGATCGATGGACAGTAACGCGGGCCAATGCCTTCGATCACACCGGTGTACATTGGACTACGATCCATACCACTGCGGATCACATCATGGGTATTATTATTGGTATGGGTAATGTAACAAGGTATCTGTTGCGGATGATCTTTACGGCTACCAATAAAAGAAAATACCGGCGTTGGTGCATCACCGTGTTGTTCTTCCATGACTGAAAAATCAATTGTGCGGCCATCGATACGTGGTGGTGTACCGGTTTTTAAACGATCTGTACGAATTGGCAATTCACGTAAGCGCGCAGCTAATGACACTGAAGCAGGATCACCAGCGCGACCACCTGGATAGTTTTGCAAGCCAATGTGGATAAGTCCGTCAAGGAAAGTACCTACTGTTAATACCACAGACTTAGCTTTAAACGACAAACCAGCTTGTGTTATTACACCAACTACACGATCGTTTTCAATAATAAGATCTTCAACAGATTGTTGGAATATAGTTAAGTTTTGTTGATTTTCAAGTTTCTGACGTACCGCTGATTTATATAACAGACGATCCGCTTGCGCACGAGTTGCTCGAACAGCAGGGCCTTTACTTGAATTTAATGTTCTAAATTGAATACCGCCGAGGTCTGTTGCTTGACCCATGATACCGCCAAGCGCGTCAATTTCTTTAACGAGATGGCCTTTACCGATACCACCGATTGCTGGGTTACATGACATATGTCCTAGCGTATCGATGTTATGGGTTAATAATAATGTGTTTCGACCCATACGAGCAGCGGCTGCAGCAGCTTCGGTGCCAGCATGTCCGCCGCCTACGACGATAACTTCAAATTGTTCATGGTATGCCATGTATCACCTCGGTTTTGTTTGGCGGAAATATTCAGAGCGGCACAGTTTACGGTTTTCTCTAACAGATGCAAATGATCTTAATTATATTTTTATTTAGATCCAACTGTTGATCTTTAGATCTTAAAAGAGATCTTATAAGATCTATTATTAGGATCGCCTTGATCTGTTGATAACTCGTTTTGATCTAGAAAGATCATGTATTTAGCGTCGATCGCTTGCTGTTAGTAAGGCTTGGGCTTGTTACGTATAAGTTGGGTGTAAAACACCTAGTTATGCACAGGGCCTCTGGTGCTGTATTTATTCTACAAGGATAACTATAGGTTGATCACAAGAAAGATCTATAGTTATCCACAGAAAATAAAAATAAAAAAACACGATCATGCTTATATTATAGCCAGTTATTAATCCACTGCGGATACCATTCGTCGATCGCATCTTCAGGGATCGGCGTTTCTAGCGTGCATATTTCGAGTGTTTGCGAGACCTTTTCGGCGTTTAATTTAGTGAGTTGACGATCGATCATATGCCCTGCATTGCAAAATTGATCATAAGATTTTGAGCCAAGCGCGATCACCGCATATTTCACCAGACTTAAATTAGGCGGGGACTGCTGGAGCTGTAGCGCAAGAGGTGCGATGTTATCAGGGTAGTCGCCAGCACCGTGGGTCGCGGTGCAAATGATCCAGGGGTGGTTAGTATCGATCGGTAACTTTTCTAAGTTAGGATCGAGGTGAATATTAACTTGAAAACCTTGATCAATAAGTTTTTCTGCTAAATGATCAGCAACATATTCTGCCGATCCTAATGTTGTTCCTACAATTATTTCGAATGTATACATGGTTTCCTCTTATTTAAACGTTTCTTTAACTGCTTTTTATGTAAAATATGGTTTATTAAAGTATTAATTTATCGTTACTAAGGCACTTATGGCTTCATTATTTCAACGTTTTCTGACTTTATTTGGTCGTGAGCTACCGACTAAAAACACAGTGTATGCCTCTCCTGTACCAGTTATCAATACCCTAGCAACGACAAAAGTGACTATTCCTGATGTCGGCGTTACGGATGAGATAATCGATACCAGCTCATTATTCTATGATTTGCTATTTAATAATAAAGATCTAGGCACTGAAGCGGGTGCGGGATTAAATCCACTAGAGAAGAGTATTTTGCTTAAAGTTGAAGGGAGTGTCGGCCGACCTGAAAATATTGCGTTAAATGTAGTGCGATTACCTGAGATTCTACATAAAGTGTCTGCGTTAATTGACAGCGATAATTATACCGCAGAACAATTAGCAGCATTGATTACTCAGGACCCTGTGCTAGCCGCTGATGTGATCAAGTTAGTGAATTCTGCTGGTTATCAATTTGGCTCTCAGGATGTCACAAGTTTACAAGAAGCGGTTGTCCGTTTAGGTGGTTTACAAATTAAATCGATTGTACTGACGATCGTGATGCAAAATATGACCGAGATAAAGCCGATTTATTTTAAGTTATTTGGTCAGCATTTATGGCGACACTCACTAACTACTGCCTTGTGGGCAAAAAAGTTAGCTAAGAGTAGGGGAGAGGATCCTGACTTAGCCTTTTTCTTAGGTTTGATTCATGATGTGGGTAAAATTGCGCTGTTTAAATTAATCGTCGACGAAATGCATATCAGTGACCCACAATTTAGACCCAGTTCAAAGTTATTCCGTCAAATGATGACCAAGCACTCATTACGCTTGTCGGCGTTAATCGCTCAGGCATGGCTGTTACCGGGGGCGGTGGTGAAAGCCTTGTATGAACAGTCTGAAAGTAGCGCTATGCTGCAGCACACGGGCCCCGGTAAGTTATTGTTGCAAGCTAATTTATATAGTGAGATACACCTCTTGCTAGAGCAAGGTTATATCTCCCAACAGCAAGCGACAGAATTCTGCCGTGATAATCAATTAGATATTCAAGCCTGTATCGCTGGGGTATAAAGGCACAATTAAACTTGCTTATCGGTGTTTTTTTGCTAATAAGCGAGTGTTAATTACTGGTTTATCCACACGTATTTAATCGGGTTTAAAGTTATCATTTATCTGGGTTAACTTGTGGGTAACTCTGTGGATGGGTTTGTAACATTAATTTTATTGGATCGTTGCAGAAGTGTTTTAGATATAGTCGTTATGATCTTTACTGGTCGTGCTTAAGCCGAGCGTTAAATAAAGTGACGATCCAAGTTAGGATCGTCCTTGTTATTATCTGTGTATTATTTACCGATGCAAAATGAGGTAAAGATACGACCGAGAAGATCGTCAGAGCTGAACTCGCCAGTAATTTCTGAAAGCTGCTCTTGGGCTAAACGTAATTCTTCTGCAAGCAGCTCTCCGGCCATATAAACTTCAAGCTGCTGCTTTCCTATTTGTAGGTGCTCATCAGCCTTCTCAATCGCGTCTAAGTGGCGACGACGTGCAATGAATCCGCCTTCTGTATTGCTTTGATAGCCCATACATTCTTTTAGATGATCTTTCAGTTCATCTAAACCAAGGTTCTCTTTTGCTGAAATTTTAAAGACTGGGTGACCTTGATCTTCACTTGCCGCGAGTGCTTCGCCGGTAAGATCCATTTTATTTCTGATCACGGTTAGTCCGATCGACTCTGGTAGACGATCAATAAAGTCTGGCCAAATTTCGGCAGGATCCGTTGCATCTGTGGTGGTACCGTCAACCATGAATAACACTTGATCCGCGTTGTTGATCTCTTCCCAAGCGCGTTCGATACCTATTTGTTCAACACGATCCGGGCTTTCACGTAAACCGGCGGTATCAATAATATGTAATGGCATGCCGTCAATATGGATATGTTCGCGTAAGACGTCGCGGGTGGTACCGGCAATATCGGTGACAATCGCTGACTCTTTACCTGCTAGCGCATTTAACAAACTTGATTTACCGGCGTTAGGACGACCAGCAATAACCACCTTCATGCCTTCGCGAATGATGGTTCCTTGTTTGGCTTCTTTCTGCACCGCCGTGAGGTTATCCATGATGTTATACAGTGCTTGGGCAATTTTACCGTCGGCAAGAAAGTCGACTTCTTCTTCAGGAAAATCAATCGCAGCTTCAACATAAATGCGTAAGTGGATAAGACTTTCGGTTAGGGTATTAATTTTTTTCGAAAATTCACCCTGCAATGAGTTCATTGCGGATTTTACTGCGCGTTCGGAAGTCGCATCAATCAGATCGGCTATCGCTTCTGCTTGGGTTAAATCCATTTTGTCATTAAGAAATGCACGTTCTGAGAATTCACCGGGACGGGCCATTCTGATGCCGTCTATTTTTAGAATTCGGCGCATCAGCATATCCATGATCACTGGACCACCATGGCCTTGTAATTCTAAAACATCTTCACCGGTAAATGAGTTTGGCGCTTTGAACAAGATTGCGATACCTTGGTCAATTGTCTGTTGTTCTTCATCCAGGAAAGATAAGTAATCGGCTTTACGCACGGTCGGGATTTTATTCAAAATTGTTTGTGCGACTAACTCTGTTTTTGGTCCAGAGATACGAATAATACCAACACCACCTCGTCCTGGCGGTGTGGCTTGTGCAATGATAGTTTCATTAGTTAGCATTTGATTACCCGAAGATAGTAGGTTTTTGAAATGAAAAAAGGCGGCACAAGTGCCGCCTTGATAAGATTAGCAAGTTTATTTCTTACTGTGCAAACCTTGTTTTTCCAGTGCTCGGAAAATAATAGTTTGTTGGATAATTGTAACTACGTTACTCATTAACCAGTATAGAACTAGACCAGCAGGGAACCACAAGAAGAAGAAAGTGAACATAACAGGCATGAACTGCATTACTTTCTGCTGCATTGGATCCTGAACTTGTGTCGGAGACATTTTCTGGATCATGTACATAGTTACACCCATTAATAGCGGTAGTACGTAGTACGGGTCTTGTGCTGATAAATCGTTAATCCATAATGCGAATGGTGCGTGACGTAGTTCCACACTTTCCATTAATGCCCAGTATAGTGAGATGAAAATCGGCATTTGGATGATCATCGGGAAACAACCACCTAATGGATTTACTTTCTCTTCTTTATACAATGCCATCATAGACTGTGACATTTTCTGACGGTCATCACCGTGTTTTTCACGTAATGCAGTCAGTTTAGGCTGTAGTAAACGCATTTTTGCCATTGATGTGTATTGCGCTTTAGTTAGCGGATACATCAAACCACGCACGGTAAACGTGATCATGATTACGGCAATACCCCAGTTACCCACTAAACCATGGAAGAACTGTAGTAATTTGAATAGCGGTTGAGCGATGAACCATAACCAGCTGTAATCAACAGTTAGGTCAAGGCCTTCAACCAATTCACCCATCTCATCTTGTAATTTTGGACCAACCCAAAGTTTTGCTGAGATAGTTTTTTCGCTGTTCGCGGCAATCGCTTCAACCGGTTGTTTGAAACCGATAATCGCTTGACCTTGGGTAAAGTCTGTACGACCAATGTTCAAGCTATAGAAATGATTTTGACTATCGCCTGGGATCCATGCTGTTACAAAGTAATGTTGCAACATGCCAACCCAACCAGCGGTTGTTGTGCGGCTTAGGTTCGCGTCGCTAATGTCGCTGAAATCGTATTTTTCATAACGTTTGTCAGTCGTACCCAGTGCAGGGCCACGATATGCTTGCATCATCATGCTGCTGCCTTCGTCATTTGCTAGATCAATATTCTGTTTTAATTGACCGTACATTTGCACCGAAATTGCATTAGCTGATTGGTTATTTACGTTATAGCTTACTTCAACGTCATAACTGCCACGTGTTAGGGTGAATACTTTCGTAAATTTAACACCGTTGGCATCTGTAAATGATAATGGGATACTTAATGTATCACCTGAGATCGCGAAGTTTTGCGCAGTTGTCGTATATTGTGGACGACCATTTGCATTTGCATCTGGACCATTCGCGCCAATAAGACCACTTTGTGCAACATAAACATTTGTTGCATCATTTTGTAATAGGGTGAAACGTTCTTCAGCATCTAACTCTGTAGCATGCTCAAGTAAGTCTGCACGAACAATATCACCACCTAGCGTATCGATAGTCAGTTCAAGAACATCTGAACTGATGGTAATAAGATTGTTTGACTGTTCGCTATTTGGCGCATCAGTTGATGAGTCACTGCCTGCTGGTACATCGCCAGTTAAACCATTGGTGATCGCTTGAGTCGTTGTTGGTACTGCAACCGGGTTGTCTTTATTTTGCCACTCGGTGAATAGCAAAAAGCTGACAAACAATAATCCGATGACAAGTAAATTACGTTGGGATTCCATAATCTAATTAATCTCTTTGTTTGGGTTCTGGTACAGGATCGTAACCATGTTTATTACTAAAAGGATGACATATTAATAGACGTTTGGCTGTGAGCCAACAACCTTTTGTAAATCCGTGGAGTTTTATTGATTCTATCGCGTATTGAGAACACGTTGGAGTGAAGCGACAGCGAGGTCCAATCATCGGACTAATGAATAATTGGTATCCTCGTATTAATTTGGTGCCTAACCATTGCAACGGCGACAAAGTTTGCGCCATAACTTCTCCAATAATGCATCGATTTCTGCATTTTCCAAGTTTGCAATACCAGATTTAGCGATAACCACGATATCAACATTAGGAAAATCATGTTGGCGTGTCCGAAAACTTTCTCTGAATAGACGTTTAACTCGGTTACGGCCGACAGCAAGTTTAATCGCTTTTTTGGGTACAGCTAAACCAAGACGAGGATGTCCAAGTGAGTTATTTTTGGCAAGTATAGTTATATGAGGTGAGGCTGATCGCACAGGGTCTGCGAATACGTTTTTGAAGTGTTCGGGAGTTAACAAGCGTAACTCCCGAGGAAAGCTCTTATCTATCACGTCTGATAATTAAGCGCTTAAAGTCTTACGACCTTTTGCACGGCGACGTGCAAGAACCTTACGGCCACCTACAGTTGCTTTACGTGCGCGGAAACCGTGTGAACGTTTACGCTTAAGGTTACTTGGTTGAAAAGTACGTTTCATAGCTTTATCCGTTATAAAATTAACTGTACAGTTATGTTGAGTTAGCCAAGAAATAATGACCGGTCGTCAACTTGACTAACACAAAAAGAGGCGGAATTTTAATCATTCTTGTAAAACAAGTCAATAATTAATAAATACTCGCCTCGTGAAAATAGCAATATCTTACTTAAATTCGATATTCTCGACCGATTATTATGCGATTGGATACATGAAATAATAGGCTAAATTCCTATCCATATAGATAAAAATTATAATTCGGTTTAATAATTGCTGTTATTCCAATCTGATCACAAGGGATCAAGCGGGGAATTATACAGGCTATTTACTAACTAACAAGTCAGCGCTGCTAATTTATCCACTTTATAACGCCTGATTATTGATTTACTCGTTGTAAAAATGTACGAGTACGAGGATCTTGCGGGTTATTAAAGATCATATCCGCGGATCCTTGTTCAATAATCTGACCTTGATCCATAAAAATCACCCGGTCTGCGATCTCTTTTGCAAATTGCATTTCGTGCGTCACAATCAGCATGGTTTGCTTTTGGTTGGCTAATTGGCGCATTAATCCGAGTACTTCACCAACCCATTCAGGGTCTAACGCTGAGGTTGGTTCATCAAACAAGATCACTTTGCTTTGTGCCGCCATGGCTCGCGCGATGCCGATACGTTGTTGCTGACCGCCTGACAGTGCGGAAGGATAGTAATCTTTCTTATCAGCTAAACCTATACTTGTCAGGATAGTAAGCGCTTCTTGTTTTGCTACTTCAGCCGACTTACCTCGGACGGTAACTAAACCCTCGGTAATGTTCTCAAGCGCAGTCTTATTAGCAAACAGCGCATAGTTTTGAAATACGAACGCGGTTTTTTTACGCAGTTCCGTAATTTGTTTTTTAGTCGCGCTGCTAGCATCAACAACTAAATCATCAATGGTGATCTTGGCGCTGGTTGGTTGCTCTAGAAAATTAAGGCAACGTAGCAGTGTTGATTTTCCTGTGCCTGAAGGGCCGATGATAACTGTTGTTTCACCTTCTTTGATATCTAAATCAATTTGGCGTAAAACCACGTTATCACCAAAATGCTTACTTAAATTAGCTACTTTGATCATGTTAATACGCCTTGTTGAGGTGACGTTCTAAATGTACTTGCATTTGGGTAAAGATGAGTACCACTGCCCAGTAAATTAGTGCAACAGCAAGGTAGCTTTCAAAGAAGTAAAAACTTGATGAGGCTTCCATCTGGGTTTTTGCCATTATCTCGGTAACCCCTAGTGTAAACGCCAGCGAGGTACTTTTGATCATGTCGATAAAGTAATTCATCAAGGATGGAGTCGCAATACGTGCAGCTTGTGGCAGGACGATACGACGCATCGCCTGACTCGTGGTCATGCCGATACTGAGCGAGGCTTCCATCTGTGATTTATCCACTGCCATAATTGCAGCGCGAATACTTTCAGCTTTGTAAGCGGCAAAGTGCAACGTTAAACCAATCACGGATGCGGTAAAGGCATCCATGTTGATTAATATTGGGAACACGCGAGGCAGACCGTAATACAGCAAAAATAACTGTACAAGGAGTGGGGTACCACGAAAAAACGAAATAAATAACATGGCCAATTGATTGAGCACAGGTACTTTGAACGTGCGCACCACTGCTAAGCCAATGGCTAATATCAGGGCAAAGATGACACCAATCAGTGCCATCTGCATGGTAGTTCCCAAATACTTAAGCAGTATCGGGAACAGGTTAAGCATGTACTCAAAATTAAATTGCATTTATTTTACTGTGATATCCGTTGAGAACCATTTTACTGAAATTGCTGCAAGTGTGCCATCTGCACGCATGCTATCCAGCGTTGTATTCACTTTTAGGCGTAGTACTTCTTGTTTTTCTGTTTTCAAAAATGGCATTGCATTTTCGATAGTTTCAAACGTTGGGCCTGCAAGTTGCAACGGTAATGGTGATTTGTTAATTAATTCAAGTGATGATAAACGATCCATCACAAACGCATCGGTACGACCTAATGCTACATCACGTTCGATACCTGTGTCGTAGGTTTTGATGGTAATGTTGTTATTAGTATCGTATTTGCGTAATAAATCAGCAAAATTAGAGCCTAAATTTACGCCCACGGTTTTGTTTGCCAGGTCGTCGATACCGTTAATGTCAGTATTACCTTTTTTCACTACTACTTGCGCACCGTCATATACGTAAGTTTGGCTAAATGCATATTTAGCGGTACGGGTAGGGGTGATGGTTACTTGGTTTGAAATCGTGTCGATACGACCTGTTTCTAGCATCCCAAATAGACCAGAAAAATTAACCGTGATGAATTCTACTTTTGCATCATTACGCTTGGCGATCTCTTTCCATAAATCGACTTCAAAACCTTGCAGTTGATCATTTTTTGAAAAAGTGAATGGAAAGTAGTTACCTGACATGCCTACTTTAATTGTTTCTTGTGCATGTGCAACGCTGGTTAATGTCGTGCTAACAAGCATTGCTGCTGCTAATAATAGTTTTTTCATGGTCCATCCTGATGAAGCAAATTATATGTTTGATGGGAGCATGATATTCTAATGTAAAATGAATTATAAATAGCGTTTAGTTATAAGTAATTGCTAAAAGATAGTGTGATTTATTATATTTGTGGGTTTTATTGTACGTATTCTCGCGTTATTGGTTTTTATTTTACTTTTGTGTGGATAACTGTTTATTCATGCTAGCGCTTATGCACAATTAGCAGTAAAATAATCCATTATTCTTT
>Ga0209396_1004228_pt1 | contig 14065 bp, 11 predicted proteins | sample GOMGulsemesocosm_6_FD_184638 | JGI IMG/M metagenome (GOLD analysis project Ga0209396, IMG submission 184638) | Methane-oxidizing microbial communities from mesocosms in the Gulf of Mexico - GOM8C Gulf of Mexico (SPAdes) (version 2) | ecosystem: Environmental > Aquatic > Marine > Cold seeps...
TTTATACGCAAGTCGTTGTAGAACGAGATGATAAAATTTATGCTATTGGGTATAGAAATTTTTATAATTGGATACTGGCCGAATGGAACCCTGCTACCCATTATTGGGACTTTGTAAGTTATTATCCAGACACCATTAACCAGTCGCATATCTGTGGTTTTGAGTTAAATGGAAACTTTTATTTTTCTTTAGGGGCTGAATCTGACTTAGAGACAGGAAATGAAAATTGGAAATATGATTATAATTTAGACAAATGGGAACATTTAAAAGATTTTGGCGGTGCTGGAAGAAGATATTATACCACATTTGAAATTGAAAACAAAGGCTATATTTGTACTGGAACTAATGGAACCAACTTTAGAAATTTGTGGGAATTAATACCTAAAGACACTACAGGGCAACAAAATGCTAATAAACCTTTTTCTGAAAGTATTCAGTCTCTCCCCTATCCTAATCCTTCAACTTCAACCATTACTATTGATTTGAATGAAAATCCTGATGAGCTGGTTTATTCAATAGTCATTTATAATTTGCAGGGCGAATTGGTTGGCTCAAAATCGACAACTGGAAATCAATTTGTAATTGAAATAAACAATTTATCAAGTGGTCTTTACATGTACCAAATCACTTTAGATAATAAACTTATTACCACTAACAAATTTCATTTTCTTTGATAACTGCTTAGCTATACAATAATACAGCTAATAAAATCCCAATAGCTCCGCCAATTCCATACGTCAAAATTGTAGTTCTACGCTCCTTTTTTACAGCAGCATTACGTTCTATTTTTTTCTTTTCTAAATCGGTCGGTTTTTCGCGTTTCCCAACCATCACGTTGATAAAATTCAGCCATTTTTTGTTCATTAATTAGCGTACCTGAATTGTAAACGTGGTATTTTTCATAAACACGTCTACTTGAGTTATAGCGCTTTTCATCACGAGATATTTCAAAGCCACATAGATTTGTGAAAAAATGAAGTTGAATTCTCTTCTCGATCTATAAAGTCAATTCCATGTATTCTATAGAAAAATCACCTTTTAAATAGTTGTTTTCATCATTAATAATTTCACCCGCATGTACACCGCTTTTTTCATTTTTCAATTTAAGTCTAGTATATTTTGTACCATATCCATATGAATCCAATCTATTAACCTTTCCATTTACTAAATTGTAAAGGTTTACAGTTACCAAATTAAATTCATAAGCAATTGTTGATATTTTTTCTGAATAAGTGATGTCAGTTAATTCATGCTCATTTAAGTCCCATTCCATACTAGATATTTTAGATTCATCATTAATAATTTGTTTCTTGAGAAATAACTATTGAAGGAATAAACGCTAAGCTGAACAACAGTAATTTTAGAAATTGGTTTTATTTTGACATAATGAATAGGTTTTTAGCAAATATATAATAACTAATTGATACATTAGAATTTAAAAAAACAATTTGTTGTATTACATTACAAATGTTAAAACAATGTTGTAAATAAAACGTTGATAGAGTGTATTTCATTAAACGTTTGGTTATGACAATCTTAATTTCTACTTTTATTCAAAACCCAACAAATGAACACATTATTTAATTCTTTTAAATTTCATTATTTATTAATCTTTTTAGCAATTACCTTTGGTAATAATCTTAGTGCTCAATGCTATTCCCTTACTTATTATGATTCCTTTATTGATGGAGCTGAGACTTGTCAATTAACTGTTTCTGTTAACGGTACAATAGTTTCTGGACCAACTTTAGTTAGCTCAAATGGTATAACCACTCCTCTTACAACTGTTGCTGGAGATGTTATAACAGTTGAATATACCGTTGTCGGTGATGCATATGTAAGCGGGGATAATAGTATTACTCTTTTTATGAATAGTTCAACAGTCGCTACATATACGGCTTTTGCAGGCGGAGATGTTGGAACTGATATTATAACATATGTAGTTCCTGAAGATTGTGCGTGTTCTGAAGTAGTAGCTGACGGTTATAATATTGCAGCCTCTAACCCTGGTGTAGCAGCAGCTGGACATACTTCAGGCTCATGGAATCAAGGGTTTCAACCACTAACAGGTAGTCATCATACATGGATGAATATTCACTCTAATTGGGTAGGACAAATTTTTATTGACCGTTTAACTCCTGCTGCTTTATGTGGTTCTGAAACTTTAGATTTATCAGTTTGGTTTTCAGAATTGAATTTTGATCAAACTATAAACATAAAAGTAAATGTTTATGATGGTAACATGAACCTTTTAACGACAAGTGATTTTGACGTTAGTGCTTGGACAGAATTCACAGCAAGTGTTACTTCACCAACTGGAGATGTGTTTTTTGAAGTACTAAATAATACAGTTGGAATAAATAGTGCAGCTGGAAATGATTTGATTATGGATGACATGAGTATACTACAATGTGATTGTGAATCTCTTTTACCTGTCACTATGAAAACAGCTAGTTGTGATTGCAAATTGGATTCACCAGAAATTAATTTTGAAGTAGTGTCAGAATCCAACAATGATCATTTTATAATTTCAACGTCTACTAATGGAGTTGATTTTGCTGTCTATACAACTATCTCGTCTATAGGAGATCATGGCGATATGCATTTATATTCAACCGAATTCCCAGATTATGATTTTGATTATTATTCGATTGCTCAAGTTGACATGGACGGAACTAGAACAGAATTAGGTATTTTCAATAATGAATGTGATGATGAACTAAATATGCATGTCTTACCAAATCCTAATAACGGAGTTTTTACCATTACAATAAATAAAGAAATATCTCAAGCTGAATTCTATGTATATGACAGTGCAGGTAGAATTGTTTATTTTAAAGAACTTGATTCGTCTATTTCACAAGTTAACATATCTGACATTGCGGATGGTATTTATAATGTGGTGCTTAAAATGAACAACAAAATTTTAAATAAAAAAGTAGTCATTGAACAATAACTGATTTATATTTAACTAAAAAAGCGTAATTCATTAATTTGGATTACGCTTTTTATTGTAATATTCTATTTTTTTATTGATTTGGTTAGATTACAACACAGTTAAATCAGGATTAAGCTATCCTAGTTTGTTAACAGCAATCTGTACCACAAGTACCATTCTCCTGAATTGATGGGCAAGGTACTGAACCGTATGAACAATATACACAACAATCGCCCTCTAACGGTTTTAGAAGCTTATTACAATTGTCGCACTGGTAAAACCATGAGCAAGCGTCTGTTGGCATACTTTCAGCTTTATTGTGTCCACACTTTGGGCACGTCAAAGTAGATTTTAAAATAACTTTCATTTTATTTGTTTTTTAATGGTACGTAACCAGTACTTAAAATGGCTTCATTTATTTCCTCAAGAGTAGTCAAAGTCTTGTCGAACTGAATCAATGTATTTTGGTTTTTATATGATGTATTAACACTGATGATTCCGTCTAATTCCTGTATGGCATAATTTATATGATTTTGACATGCATCACATGTCATTCCTTCAATCCTAATGTTTACATTTTGCAAATTTATTGAGTCAAATTTTAGTACTTCTTTTTTGTTGTTAGAAACTAATAAGTGTGAGTAATATGGCATTGTGATTGAAATTAAGGCGAATAAGGTCATCCCTATAAGAAATCCTCTTTTTTGAAAAAAATTAAGTTTTTCAACAGTACAATCGCAATCATCTGATTTTTTTGGATTAAGGTAAGCATACCAAGCATAACTTATTGATAATGCAGCTATAGCGATTAAATATGGTCGAAATGGTTCCATCCATGATAAACTAGATGATACTCCTCCAACCCCTGAAATTGCAACTATAATTGGAGGGATGCAACAAGAGGAAGCTCCTAAAGCTGCAAATACACCAGTTGTAACTGCTCCGTTTAATTTATTATGTTTCATAATCCAATGTTTATAATGTGACTTTAGTGATGTAGTCCTCATTAAAATGAATTAGAATTGTATCAACGAATTTCTTTAATTTAGGATTAATAAAGTAATAAATAGTTTGCCCAATTTTATCTCTTTTTAGAAGGTTTAAATCTTTTATTTTTTTTAGTTGTTGTGAGATGGCAGAAACTGATAGATTCATTATATCACTTAAATCACATACACATATTTTCTCTTCTTTATTTATGAGGTATACAATTTTCAATCTGGTAGTGTTGCCCATTATATTGAATAAGCTTGAAACGTTTTCTAGTTCGTTATTCATTTCTTGAAGTGAATTTATACTTCTATTTATCATGGCAACATTAGCACATTCTCTAACACAACTTTCCTTTGTTTTCATTTGTTAAATTTAAGTAATTACTTAAATACAAAAATAAGGAATAACATCTATTTAAGCAAACACTTAAATTGGTATGAATTTAATTCACCCATAATTTACAATTACCTTTGTTCTAGAGCAGCTACACCAAATTGATTTAGTCTGAATACAATAAGCAAACAATATTGCCATAGCTAATGATCAATGATCTATTATATTTTAAACGAAAAAACGGTCAGCTTGAGTATCGCTAATAAAAATAGCACGTGTTTTAAAAAATTTCAGCTCTTGATATTATTACTAATTATGGAACTCCTTTTTTCAAATAAACTGATTAGAAAAACATATTAGACAAATTTTATTCCTCTTCCCTAACCTTTTAACAAAATATGTCATATATTTATTAAATGAAGCGTGTTCTGAATAAGACTATTAATCTTGGTGTTCATGAAAATATGGATGAATTTAGAGCTGCCCGTATAAGAACGTTAAATATTGTAAACCTTACAGTTGCAAGTGCTTATTTAGCTGTTTACCCTATCTATCTTTATTTGCGTCTTTTTAATGCCTCATTCTACATATTAGTATTCACTTCATTATTGTTACTTCCTCCTTATTTAAACTATAAGAGAAAATATATCTGGGCAAAATATGTCCTTACCTCAAACACTTGGTTATTACTGTCACCTTTAGGTTTATATTTGGGTGAAGGTGCTGGTCATGCTTATGCATTTATAGCAGGTGCTATACTTTGGTTTATCATATATAATAGAGTAAAAGTGCTAGTTATAATTGAAATTATAAATTTATGTGTAGCCCTTTTTACATTTTATGCATACTACAATTTTGATCCTATTTGGCAGGGTGAGCAAGAAACATTATTACCATTGAAGGTATTAATAGTGTCAGTAAGTATACTGGTAGCCATGATTACAATTGCCATTTTTAAAATAAATAATTATAAGTTACTATCTTTAATTAAAGGTCAAAAATTAGAGATTGGACAAAAGAAAGAAGAGATTGATTCAAGCATAGCTTATGCTTTAGGAATTCAGAACGGGCTTCTACCCAAAATAAATGAATTGACTAAGTTTTCAATACAAAACTTTATCTATTACCAACCTAAGGACGTGGTGTCTGGAGACTTCTATTGGACACATGAAGATGAGAAAAGAGCTTTTATAGTATTAGGAGATTGTACTGGTCATGGTATTCCTGGTGCAATGGTGTCTATTATAGGACTATTTTCATTTGATAATGCTGTTGAGCATTACCCCATCAATTCTCCAGCAGAATTATTAAAGGGGGTGAATAAAGGGTTTATGGCAAAACTATCCAAATCCGATTTGAGAGACGGAATGGATGTATCTGTTGTTATGTATGATAAGGTAGAAAAAAAATGGTCTTTTAGTAGTGCTAATAATTCAGCTCTATTGTGTAAAAATGGTAGCCTAGAAATTATAAAAGGAGATAAAGTGCCAATTGGTCACCACCCCATCAAAATTGATGAATTCACAAACATCCCATTAGATTTGAATCCTGGAGATTTAATTTATATGTATTCTGATGGTTACCGTGATCAGTTCGGAGGGAGAAAAGGAAAAAAATTAGGGGTCAAAAAATTTAAAGAAATTCTTTTAAACTCTGCAAGTTATTCATTTGAAAAACAATCTGAAATGTTTCATAATCAGTTTGAAAACTGGAAAGGTTCATTTGAGCAAATTGATGATGTATCTTTAGTTGGAATTCAAATTCATGAATAAATTTGATTATCCTTCTATTTACTTGGTTTACAAAAAGTATAATAACCTAAAAAAACACAACACTTAACACCTGATTAACAAAACTTTAGCCACGTACAACTAAATAATCTAATTAAGAATACAGAACAACTTTTTAAACAACTTCAATTGTAATAATATCAAATTTTAAATAGGGTTATAAAATTCAAATCATTATTTGAATTCAATTTTTTATATTGTTATGTGGAGTACTGATGTTTTATGTTTGATTAGAATTCCAAACACATTTATTTTGCCACACTACAACCAATGAGTACTAGCCAACCCATGCAAAATCAACTTAAAAAGAGAACCAATCACATAACACCAACTCAATCTTTTTCTGAATTTAAGATTTGAGATAAATCAATTATTTAAACAGTTGATTTATCTATCTGAATATAAAATGTTTATATTTTATTTAAAAGATTTTTTCAACTTAAAAGGCTTATCTTTGATTTAAATAAAAAACGTTATGAAAAAAAAAATATTAGTGTTCGGAATTATGATTTGTCTTTCTGTGACAAGCTTTAGTCAAATAACATTCTCTGTATCTAAGGGAAACAGCTTAACTGCTGCAACTTTAGGATATAAGTACAAAAAGATGGTTCCATTTGTTGGATTTCAATATTACGGAGTCTCTACAAGTGTCAGTTCAAGTAACCAACAATATGAATATGATCCTATTTCTAATTCTTACGATTTAGTGAAAAATTCATATAGTGATGACCTAAAAGCAAGTGTGATTTTACCTAGTCTTGGTGTGAAATATTTCTTTTTGGAGCGTAATAAATTAAAGGCTTTTACTTCTTTAAGCTTTACACTACCTATCCTCTCTGCAAAGTCTGATGATGCTGATTTTAACAAAGAAATTAACGAACAGATTGATAAAATTAATATCTGGGGAAGCGAATTAAGTTTTGGTGTAGAATATTTTATTGATAATCAATTTAGTATTGGCGGTGAATTTGGGTTAAGGTATATTCATTTTAATTATAATGATGAAAGCAACCAAATAATTGTTAATCCAATGACCGGAACTCAGGTATCTGCAAAATCAAGTGAAAGTATAAAATTTAATATTAAGCCTACTTTCTCTAAGATGTCACTTAACTTTTATTTTTGATTAAGTAGCTGTAAAACATATTAATAGACTCACCATTATTGGTGGGTCTATTTTTTTTTATTAATTTGGGATATCAATAATAAATAAAACTTTGGAATGGTCGGATATTTTATAAATCCGCTTGTCAATCAAGTTATATGCTTTAAAAGCATGGGTTTAATGTGTAAGTCTTTCTTTTTACTGTAAATTCGTTTTCTGTCATAGTGTTGAATTATTTCAAATTACAAACTTGGTGAAGTCTTCAGTATCTTAGATTAAGATTGATGCGGTATTATTATTTGACGTTTATGAGCAACTTTCAGAATCTAATCTATGTGAGTTGAAACTGAAAGAAGTTAATTATAATTATTAGTTTTGAAATTAATCAAATAAAAAACAAAATTTTTCTTATGCTGAATTATGCATTAATATCAATTTTCATTTTTATCAGTACCTTTTCATTTGGTCAAATAGATTTTATGAACGTAAGTGAGAAAAATGAATATAATAGTCTTTTGGAAAACGATAAAATGGGTTTTCTAATTAAAAAAACGAGATATTATAGTTCTCTAGAAGATTATAAAAAAGCCAATAAATTTTCAAAATTAAGTTTCGATATTCATATAAAGAATAATAATAAGGATCTGGCTGAGAAAACTGCTTTGTCTATTGCAAAAAGACAATTTAAAGACAAAGACTATACTGAAGCTTTGGCTTTATGTTTTAATATTTTGGATAAAGATGTTAATTATAATAAACAATTTGAAGGTGAAATTTATGCTATTATTGGACGAATTTTCAACCGCTATGGTGCCCCTAAATTAGCTTTGAAATATCAGATGATAAATTATAATAGGATCAAATTTAAAATATCCCATGCGGCCTATTATATTACAGAAGAAAGAGGTGGTTATTTAATAAATAATAAAGATTACGATTCCGCGAAATATTATTTTAAAGAGTGTCTGCAAAAAGCCAAAGTAATTGATGATAACTACTTAATATCTCATGCTTACAATAATATTGGCTACACTGCTATATTAGCTGAAGATTTGGATTCTGCATTGATTAATTTGAATCTGGCAAAATACGAACTGTCACATGACAAAATTATGAACCCAAGGGATAGTTTACTTTATTTAATAATAACGGGAAATAGTGGTGACTGTTACTTTCTAAAAGGAGAAATATCTAAAGGCTTAAAACATAAAGAAGCTGAATATAGATTGAGTAAATTATATGCACCAAAAGCACACCGAGTTACTGCGGGAGTTAGTTTACTACAATATTATCTTGATTTAAATAACAGAGGTATGGTCCGTCTATTAATGAACGAATTAAATCAATTAACAGCTACCACACCAATATCTGACGATTTACATATTAAATTTATTCAATCGAAAATAAATTGGAATATCAGAAATAATAATTCTTTAGAAGTGAATAAACTAATCATGCAATTAAATGATTTAAATGAGAAGGTACAACAAGATTTTAAAGAAAAGTCAATTGGAATGGGAGAAGCACAAGTTGAATTACAGTTGATTCATACAGAAAAAGAGAAAAAATTTGAAGCGCTTAAATTAAAAAACAAGGACTTACTTTTTAGTCAAATGAAATTAAAGGCACAAAGAGAAAAAAATCGCATCTATTTAGGCTTAATTCTTTTGTTTGCAATTTCCATTTATATTATATTAATCATAAGAAAGAGATTGATTCTAAGTAAAAAACAGAATCAGATGGATATTATTCAAAAGGAGCTATTGTCTTCAGAAATAAAAGTGAATAAATTAGAAAATGAAAAATTAAACTTGGACTTGGATTTAAAGATGCAAGATTTAACTAATATTTCAATTCATTACAGCCGTAAAAACAACTTACATAAAGAAGTCATTAACAACTTAAAGCAATTCAAAAAGAATAACAATACCATTGTCACTTTAGAAATTGATAATGTCATTCAGCTCATAAATAATGAAATATTTCAAGATCAAACCATAGAGTTGATTCAAAATAATATAGATGAACTGAATGCTAATTTCTTTAACCACCTAAGTCAACAATTTCCTGATTTAACCAAACAAGACTTAAGATTAAGTTCATTAATCCGTTTAGGATTAAACAACAAAGAAGTCTCTGTCATAAAAGGCATAAGTGCCGCTAGTGCAAAAGTTGCTAGGTACAGATTAAAAAAGAAATTTAACCTTACAATGGAAGATGATATTGTTGATTTTCTAAAGCAGTTTTAATAGATTTATTACCTTCTATTTCAATTTCTGCCATTTAATTGGAAATGATTATTTTTCAAATTAACAAATTATTTACATTTCCTAAATTCAATACACCCTCTATAAACCGAGTATTTATAGTCATGCTCTCCGTTTGTACCCCTATATTTTTTCCGTTTCTTTGTTTTTCTACATAATTTTAAACCGTTAAAGGTAAAGCCTTTACTCAAACGATTTAAACTAGTAAAGACGAGCACAATTAATACGGTTATTATGGTGAAATTATTTAGAAAAACTTTTTTGTTATTGGGTCTTTTTACAAGTCCATATTTTGTAAATGCACAATCAGTAACAAACACATATAACGCTGGAGACATATCTACTACAGATGGTGGGTATGATGGTAGCTGTAACGGTCCTACTAATCCATTAACTGTAACTCTGCCAGCAGGAGGTCCTTACTATATTACATCCGTTGAAACATCTTACGATATTACTGCACCGGTGGCTGGTGATTGTTATATGTCTGAACAGCGGTCAAAGATTTATTGCCAAAACACTGCTACAGATGAGGGTGGATTCGTATTAGGTGTTGGTGGAACCCCAGGGACTTATTCTTATAGTCGTAATGGACTGACATTTGCCAATGGTGGACCATATGCAGGTGGAACAGACTTTATTTTTGAAATGCAAGCCTATAGAACATGGGCAGGAACACCTGGTTGTAGTACTGATATGCAAAAGATTGATGATGGAACATGGACAGTAATAGTTAACTATTCAATAATACCTCCTCCTGTAATACCTTATCCAGGTAATGTATCAAGTAATATGCAATTATGGTTAAAAGCTAACGGAAATGCATATTCAGATATGGGTACCACAGCAATTATAGACGGTCAATCTATGGAACAATGGGGAGACCACAGTGCCAACTCAAATAACGCAATACAAACCACAGCCAACAGAGAACCAGGCTATAACGATAATGCAACAGACAATATTAACTACAACCCATCAATAGATTTCCTAAACACAACTGCTGGACAAGAGGACTATTTTGAATTAAACAACGCCACTACTTTACCTACAGGTAACACAGATCGTGTTTATTACTTTGTAGGAACGCCATATGTAACCCCTGGGGTATCCGATATGTTTTTTCATGGGGATTGGACACCACCAAACGAAGGTGAGTTTATTGGTTTTACTTTGGATCAAGCTAATAATTTTGACTCACACTTTGGTGCGTGTAGAATGGGTTCTACTTACATAAATAACAAACCAACTATATATTCATCATACTTCCCTGTTGGAAGTACAGTCACCACGGATATTGAAAAACGAATTAACGGCCTTGAAATGAATCCGTCAATAGTTGGTGGTGGAACTCAAACGTTAAACACACTCTCAGTAAGTGCCTATATTGGAGGTGGAGAAAATTCTGGAGCAGGAACACCAAACAAATTCTGGAACGGAAAAATAGCCGAGATCATTGTGTATGATGCAGACCACACATCAGCAGACAAAAATAAAGTTGATTCTTATTTGGCTGTAAAGTATGGAATTACATTGGATAATACTGGCGGTGGAACCATTGGTGACTATGTGGCATCTAACGGGGCAACAACAATTTGGGATGCATCTGTTACACCTGACTATCATAATGACGTGATAGGGATTGGAAGAGATGAAAATTCAGAATTAATTCAAAAACAATCGCACACCATTGATGATACAACTAGAATATATATTGATGCACTACAAGCAACTAACAATCTAAATACCGGCATTTTTTCTAATGATATTGGCTATGTACTTATGGGACACAATCAAGACGCAATGTATTCTACAGCTACCTCAATAACTGAAATGCCAGCGAGTTGTGGTTTGAATTCTAGAATGGAAAGAGAATGGAAAGTGACTAAGTCTAATTTTGACCAAGTTTTCCACATAGATTTCAAATTGAGTCCATTTGCAGATGTGGCATCAGTTGACGTATCACATTTGAGACTGCTGATTGATGATGATGGAGACTTCGCAAATGGTGGAACAAACTGTTATGCAAACGGAGACGGAACCGGAATCGTAATCACTTACAACAATCCAATTATCACTGTATCAAACCTATCAAATACACACATTCTAAACAATTCAACCCGATATATCACGATAGGTTCTATTAGTTCTGCTACACTTTTGCCAATTGATTTACTTGAGTTTGAAGCTCAACCAATCAATAACCGTTTCGTAAAATTAAACTGGGAAACTGCATCCGAAATTAATAATGACTATTTTGAAATTTATCGTTCAATTGACGGTGACAATTGGCAATACGTCACCACTCTACCCGGTGCTGGTAATTCTTCACAACAACTATATTACGAGATAACTGACAATCATCCACATCAAGGTATATCATACTATAGGTTAAAGCAAGTTGATTTTGATGGAAACTATTCATATTCAGAGATTAGAAAGGTGAATTTAACTAACATTAATGATTTTACGATCTATCCAAATCCTGCCAATAGTCAAGTTATTTTAACTGGCATGACTACTGAAGTAGAAAATATAAAAATTGTAAATGTTCTAGGTCAGGATGTAACAAAAGATGTAGAAATTGAAGTTGTTGATAATTTTAAACTACAAGTAAATCTAGTTAATCTATCACAAGGTTTATATTTCTTTAAAGTTAAATGCTTTAATGAAAGTTTAAGGATAAGCAGAGTTGTCATTAAAAGAAATTAATAATGTGGTCTCATTTTTTTCAATACCTATAATAAATTGGGTGTTGAGAAATTGAGATCTACAGATAGGGATTCAATAGAAGTTATCTTCAAATAGGCTATCTGATGCAATCGATTCCTCATCAAAATCATTTTCATCTAGGTTTGGAGATCCTAAATCTAGTTCGTCTTCTTTGTCGAAAAAATCAGTTTCTTTTTTTAGGTCAATCAACCTTTCTTTCAATTCTTCAATTTTATAGAATAAATCAGAATAGCGTGCTTCTTCTGTGGCTTCATTTATCTGCGATTCTAGACTGTTAACTGCATCTTCAAACGTATTAAAGTCATAATCAGAATTCCCAGCCATATCCACTAATTGAATTAGCTTATTCTCTAATTTAGTCACACGTAATTTGTTAGGACTTATTGGTTTTTCAACAATAATAGGTGGTGGTGATTTTCTTAAGAAATTACTAATACTGGAAAAATAAGACATGTTTTACACTTTATGAAATAAAATTAAACCTATTTTATTTGTTTTAAGGCAGTTTCAATATGCCAAACTAAACGTTGAAACGTTCCACGGTCAATTGATTTTTGACCTGACAACATTCCTGTAAAAAACACAGGCACTCCATTTAATTTACCGCCATCAACTATCTTATCAGTTCCTAAAACTGTATCAAATTCAAATTCGAAATCCATCCATTTTCCAACAACTCTACCGTCAGCTAATGTCTTTTTATTTCTACTCATTAATTCTCTACCTAATAAGTTAGGAACCAAAATTACCTTTGGATTAAAATGTTCAATGATCTCCTTAGAAATTTCTAGTGATTCAGTTACAAATTCAATGCCTTGCTTTTTTTGATATAAATAGTTTTCAATATAAGATTGTTGTGGCTCTCTAACGGCTAATAAATCAACATGCGTCCAAGTAATGTCTCGACTATATGCTTTTTTTAAATCTTCTTCTACTTTATAAAATGGCCTAAAGTAACCCGGTTTATTAGGTGGCTTTTGATACGTGCTTTTTATAACAGGATTACCATCTTTATAAGATGGGTTTACACCAATAAATAGTACATCTGCATTTGTAATATCTTCATCAAACTGAAATTCAAACCCTCTATCTAATAAATAAGACTCCTCCACCTTTGTCGGCTTGTTTATATAAGAATCAGTGTATTTATTCCAAATTTGTTGATATTTTGCTATAAGTTCGCTTGCTTTCATGGTGCTGAATTATTTTGAGTGCAAAACTACTTAGTTTTGTTTTATAAGTGGTGTATAATTGAATTAATTTATGGAAGAATTGAATTGATTCATTCCATCAAATTACTTTACACATCAAATTCAAAGTAAACGAGACTGTATTTAAGTGTTAAAAAAAACAGAATAGAAGTGTATTCAAACGTAAGTTTTTATTCCTTACTGCATGTCTGGAGCACTTTTGTCATCTCCCGACTTAGTATCTTTTGACCTTCTTTTATTTTTTCCTTTTGTCATTTTTCCAAACGTGTAATTAAAACTAAGGTAAACTGCTCTAGATTCCCAATTTCTTATCGAATTGAATGTGTACGAATCAGTAGAAGTGGCTTCAAATCCAAACTGTCTTGTGTTTAATACATCTACTACACTTAGTGTTACCCTACCCTTTTTATTTAGAACCGTTTTAGCAACAGCCATTCCACCTCCGTAGTTTGGTAAAATATACCCCTGTAATACAACCTGCTTAGGTGTGTAACTACTCCATAACTGTAATGACCATCCCTTTTTTAATTGTGCACTTGCATTAAGACGTGTTGTAAATCCTAATAGATTTAGTTGTTCACCTGCTTCTGAAAAGGCTGAATCAACTGTTGATGTATTCCATAAACTAGTTGTAGACATAATTCGAACACCTTTAATAGGTTTGTAGGTTAGTATTAAATCGGCACCACTTAAGG
>Ga0209396_1004234_pt1 | contig 14041 bp, 13 predicted proteins | sample GOMGulsemesocosm_6_FD_184638 | JGI IMG/M metagenome (GOLD analysis project Ga0209396, IMG submission 184638) | Methane-oxidizing microbial communities from mesocosms in the Gulf of Mexico - GOM8C Gulf of Mexico (SPAdes) (version 2) | ecosystem: Environmental > Aquatic > Marine > Cold seeps...
CTCATCGTGGAGCGGGTAATAAGTTGCCTATATAGACTCCGAATACATTAGCGCAAACCAACCCCGTCATTGACAATATTACTTGCAATAACGAGGTGGACCATACATTTTTATTGAGTTAAACATAAGGAAGTATAATGAAAACAGTGCATGTTGCAGCGGGCATTATTGTTAAAAATGAGCAAGTTTTTATAAGTAAACGCAGCGCCGAACAACACCAAGGCGGTAAGTGGGAGTTTCCAGGTGGCAAGGTCGAAGCTCAAGAAACGGTGATCGCCGCATTAACTCGAGAGCTAAAAGAGGAGGTTAATTTAGACATCAACAATGCTGAATTATTTCATCAAGTTGAATTTGATTATGGTGATAAACAAGTGCGTTTAGAGTTTTTTATAGTGACGGAGTTTACTGGGCAAGAACGAGGTCTAGAAGGGCAAAAAACGGCATGGGTAGATATTCAAACTTTAAGTGAGTATAACTTCCCTGCCGCTAATCAAGTCATTGTTGATAAACTGATGGCAGCCTATTCACAATGATTTTTGTCTAATTAATACTAATCAAATTCATAACCTTTAGGCTGCATTTCTGCTGGCGAAACAGCCTCACCTGGAATAGCGTGTTCTTCGTTTGCCCATTCACCTAAATCAATTAATTTACAACGCTCACTACAAAAAGGGCGAAATTGGTTTTTGCTATCCCATTCTTGGTTTTTTTGACAGGTAGGGCAGTTAACTTGCATATTCATCTATTCCACAGTGTAAAAAAACCTAGTCTGCCACGCTTGCCAAGGCTAATTCAAGAAATTTTTCATGTAGCTCGTTAACCTGCTCTGGCAAGCTATTGATCTCATTATTAAGGATAACTGAGTTAGCAGCGTCTAGGCGCAATTGACGGCCTATTTGTGCTGCTACAATAGCTTTAGCTTGCTCTACAGAAACCTTATCTCTACTCACCGTTCTGCTCACTTGTACGCTTTCAGCTACATCAACGACCAGAACATGATCGCAGAGCTCCGTGAGGTTGTTTTCCACTAATAATGGCACGACGAATAAGGTGTAAACAGATTTACTGGCATGCAGTTGCGCTAGCATTTCTTGGCGAATAAGTGGATGTAACAGCTCATTTAACCACGTTTTTTTATTGTCATTAGCAAAAATAATTTCGCGTAATTTAGCGCGATTCAATGTGCCATCGATTAACAATATTTCCTTGCCAAAATAGTCACTAATAGCCCGTAAACCTTGCGTTTTTGGTGCTACCACATCTCTTGCAACAATATCAGCATCGACAAGCTCTATACCTTTTTCAGCAAACATATTTGCGACAGTAGTCTTGCCTGAGGCGATGCCGCCAGTTAGTCCAATGATGTACATGAGTAAATCCTAGTAGATGAAGTTACGTAAATAAAAGTTAACTAACTCTTCACCGTAAATTAGATATATCCAACCGGCTATCGCCAGATAAGGGCCAAATGGGATAGGATTACCTTGCGTATGTTTTTTCAGCACGATTTGAGTGATACCGATTATCGCTCCAGCGAAAGAAGACAGCAATACCACAGCTAGAATTGATTGCCAGCCAAACCAAGCCCCAAATACGGCAAGTAACTTGAAATCACCATAGCCCATGCCTTCCTTGCCGGTCAGCAGTTTAAAGCCCCAATAAATAGACCAGAGCGATAAATAACCCACAGCAGCACCTATGATTGCATCAGTTGCTACAACCCAAGTGCCAGACACGTTGAGCAATAAACCTAACCAAAGTAACGGTAAAGTTATTTGGTCGGGTAGTAGCATTTTATCAATATCGATAAAGGTTAGCGCGACTAAACACCAAGTGAGTATTAGCGCGGAAAATAATTGCAGGCCGTATGGAATATAAATGGCAATGACGAAAGACAGTAATGCAGTCAGTATTTCAATGCTTGGGTAGCGGGCTGAAATAGGCGCGGAGCAACTGCTGCATTTACCTTTAAGCATTAACCAGCTTATGACTGGAATATTTTCCATTGCGGTAATCTGATGTTGGCATTTTGGGCACGCAGAACGTGGCACCATAATATTGAATTTTTCAGCGGTTGTAGCGGTAATTTTATCATCGAAATAAACGCTGCATTCACTGTGCCATTCTTTTTCCATCATGATTGGTAAGCGATGAATCACGACATTGAGGAAACTACCGACTAATAAACCAAGTAGAGTAACGGAAAGCCAAAGCGACCAAGGATAAATTTGAAAGAGCAGGGAAAGTTCGAGCATGTCGCAGCCTGTACTGAAAATAGAAGATAAATCGTGTGCAGATAATAGCAAATTGGCTTAGAAAAATCTTTGCTAATCACATACTTCATCTCACACACTTTACTGTTGAACAGCCTATTTTGTAGGTTATTACATGATGCTACCCATTTCGAAGATAGGTAGGTACATAGCAATAATGAGCGCGCCAATAATGCCGCCTAAAACGACCATGATCATCGGTTCAATTAGGCTGGTTAACCCGTCTACCGCATCATCGACCTGCTGCTCATAAATGCTTGCTACTTTTGCTAACATATCATCGAGAGAGCCGGATTCTTCACCTATCATCACCATTTGGGTGACCATATCAGGAAATAGATTAGTGGTGCGCATTGCGACATGCATTTGCAGGCCAGCAATAACTTCGTTACGAATGGATAGTACGTTGGTTTTATAAACAATGTTGCCTGATGCACCAGCTGCGGCCGTTAATGAATCAACCAGAGGGATACCTGCAGCAAAAGTGGTTGATAGTGTTCGAGCAAATCTAGCCATGGCAGCCTTGTGCATAATTGGTCCTAGGGTTGGTATTTTTAAAATATTGCGTTCGTTGTAATGCTGGATCTTAATAGAACGCCTTTTGGCGCGTAAATACAGTAAGGGCAAGCCACATAAAATACCAATGACCAGATACCAAAATTGATGAACAAAATCAGACACAGCCAAAACTGCCAATGTAAAGTTAGGTAACTCAGCGCCGAAGCTAGCGAAAATATCTTTGAATTGAGGGATCACGTAAAGCAATAAGATCATTGTGACTATGGCAGCAACTGCCACCACAGTTGCGGGATAAAACATGGCTTTTTTAATTTTTGACTTAAGCGCTTCGGCTTTTTCTTTATAAGTCGCGATCCGTTCATAAATACGATCTAAAGCGCCAGATTGCTCACCTGCGCTGATTAAATCACAATACAAATCATCAAAATATAGCGGATGTTTACGCAGAGAATCTGATAATGGTGTGCCAGCCGCTACTTCTGCTGCAATATCACCAATTAGCGCGCGCATCGGGGTACTGTCATTACTTCTGGCTATGATTTCTAAGCTTTGAATTAATGGTATGCCAGCGTTGAGCATGGTGGCGATTTGTCGAGAAATAACTGCAATATCCATGGGTTTTATTTTTTCTTCACGGAAAGAAAATAATCTTGAAGACTTACGACTGGATTTTAAAACGCTGATACCTTGGCGGCGTAGCTCTATTTTTAACGCGCTGGTACTCTCGGCTTGTAGCTCTCCGCTGGCTTTTTTACCTTTACGGTTAACGCCTTGCCAAGTGTAGGCATAACGTTTTTTTACTGGTGAGATTTTTTTATTTACGTTGCGGCGTGAATCCATTTTCTTTATTGCGGTGGCCATATGCTGTCCTTAGCTATAAATAGAAATATACTGTTAAGTTAGTTACTGGTGATCCGTTCAGCCTCGATAATGCTCATGACGCCATCAATGACTTTTTGTAGCGCAGATTGCCTTAAGGTTTGCATGCCTTCAACTTGTGCCTGCTGGCTTAACTCGAGCGAGTTATCCCCCATTAATATCATCTTGGATATTGTTTCAGACATTGGCATGACTTCATAAATCCCAATACGACCTTTATAACCTTTTACGCATTCTTTGCAGCCGATCGCTTTGTAAGGCATGACTTCTCGATGTATCTGAAGTTCATTAAAACCTAATGTGAGTAATTCAGCATGAGGTATTGATTCGAGTTGTTTACAATGCTCGCATAATCTTCGGCCAAGGCGCTGCGCTATAATCAAACTGACTGATGAGCCAATATTATAAGAAGGCACCCCCATGTTGGATAAGCGAGTTAGGGTTTCAGCTGCTGAATTAGTATGTAATGTCGATAACACCAAGTGGCCAGTTTGCGCGGCTTTAATGGCTATTTCTGCGGTTTCTATGTCACGTATCTCACCCACCATCACAATGTCGGGATCTTGGCGTAAAAAAGATCGCAGCGCAGAGGGGAATGTTAAGCCTGCTTTTAAATTGATTTGTACTTGGTTGATACCAGATAAGTTAATTTCGATAGGATCTTCAGCGGTAGAAATATTTCTCTCCACGGTGTTGAGAATGTTTAATCCGGTATACAAGGAGACTGTTTTTCCACTGCCTGTTGGGCCTGTGATTAAGATCATACCTTGCGGTTTTTGCAGTGCTGCTAGATAGAGTTGTTTTTGCTTTTCATCATAACCGAGGATATCAATATTGAGACTGGCTTGATTAGAGTCTAAGATCCGCATCACTACTTTCTCTCCCCACATGGTTGGCAAGGTGCTAACCCGTAAGTCGACTGATTTATTCTTGGATAATTTTAGCTTGATACGACCATCTTGCGGGACTCGACGTTCGGCAATATCGAGTTGTGCCATGACTTTTAAGCGTGCGGAAAAGCGCATGGCTAAGTTAACTGGCGGCGTTACCATCTCATGCAGGATGCCATCAATGCGAAAGCGTACTCGGTATTTGAATTCATAAGGTTCGAAATGAATGTCGGATGCGCCTTTCTTTATAGCATCTAGCAGGATCTTATTGACGTACTTAACGATTGGCGCATCGTCTTTGCCATTGTTAGTTTCTTGCTCGAATCGCGAGTCGCTGTTATCTACTTCCAGCGCACTGATGTCCCCGTCACTGAGATCGCCGAGTGCATCGATATCTGATTCCAACACGACTTCCAATGCTTCTTGTAGCTGGCGTTCTTCTACCAAAATGACTTCGGTATGCAGGCTTAAATGAAAACTAAACTCTTCCAATGCATCAATATTAGTTGGATCTGACATGGCTAAGTAAAGTGTTTGCCCTTGTACATAAACAGGCAGGGCGTGATGCTTTTCGATTAGCTTTTCGTTGAGTAAGTTTTCGGGGATTTCTTCTAATTTTAAATTGGTTAGATCTAATAGTGGTACGCCATACTCACGTTCGAGTAATTCAGCCAAATCTAGGCTGGAGATAATCTCGTGATCGACGAGATAGGTGGTGAAGGCTTTCTGTTCTTGTTTAGCTTCTCGCAACATCTGCGAAACGTCATATAAAGCAAGAACAGATTGAGCGACCAGTATGTTAGCTAGACCGCTGAATTGGGTTGGGATAGGCATTAATTATGAGCAATAATCTAATGCAGAACAATTATCAGTCCAGCTGATAATGCCGTTATTCAACACTGGAGTTAAAGTATATTTAGCTGCACTTGATCCAGACCCAAATCCGTTAGATGTAATTTCTATCAAACCATCTGAAACTGTAATACTTTTAATTGCACCACTTGGACTTGCAAATGAAATTGTATTCGGAATTGAGTTGGTATTATGGTCACAATCTGTTGTTTTACCTGTCATGCTGATACAGACTTCAACACCTGTTTTGAAAGGAGAAGAAGCGTTAATGACTTCAGAAAACCGAGCCCGTTCGGTATAGTTTTGATAAGATGGAATTCCGATTCCCGCCAAAATAGCGACGATCGCGACGACGATCATTAATTCAATGAGGGTGAAACCTTGTTGTGCAGTTTTCATATTCTTAATCCTTTAAATTGGAAAGGAAATAGCAATCCATGCATATCATTGGTGAGTTCTACGTAAAATATATTTAACGTTGGCGAATATTTTAATCATGATAAAGGGTTGCTGTACAATATGATTTGTTGATCTAGTTCATAGTTCGTAACATGCTGTCAATTAGAGTTTTTCATTGTTTTTCACAACAAATTACAGAGACCTAATTAAGCGGCTTTTAATATCGAAGATAATATCTATTATGGTATGTTGGGTTTTTGAATTGAGTAATTTTGGTTTTTCAAATTGCGTTGTTTTTTAGGTTTTTTTCGGCGGAATAAATTAATAAATACAGCTAACCGGTATAAAAAAAGCACGCTATTCATATCGAGATAATACGAACTGCATGCTTTATACTGACTAAGTATGAGAGTTCAAACCAATCTTAGATAAAACGCATCGATAAATCGGTGGCTTGAACGTGCTTCGTTAGTGCGCCAACCGAAATGAAATCCACACCAGTTGCTGCAAAACTTGCTAGTGTTTCGATCGTTACATTGCCAGATACTTCTAATTTAGCTTTGCCGTTATTTAAAGCTACCGCTTGTTCCATCATTGGAATGTCAAAGTTATCCAGCATTACAATATCTGCACCGGCATTTAGTGCTTGTTGTAATTCTTCAAGGCTTTCCGTTTCAACTTCAACAGGTTTACCCGGTTGCAGTTGTTTTGCTTTGGCAATAGCGTTATCAATACCACCACAGGCCATAATATGGTTTTCTTTAATCAGGTACGCATCGAATAAGCCGATACGATGATTTTTACCACCACCACATGTTACGGCGTATTTTTGCGCGAAACGTAAACCTGGAATAGTTTTACGAGTATCTAATAGTTGGCATTTTGTGCCAACAAGTTGATCAACATACTGCTTGGTTAATGTTGCTACACCAGAGAGAGTTTGCACAAAATTAAGTGCATTTCGTTCGCCTGTTAATAAGGTGCGCGCTGGTCCAGTCAGGGTAAATAAGGCTTGGTCTGGTTCAACCAAATCGCCGTCTGCAACTAACCAGTTCACAGTTACCGTGCTGCCAAGTTGTAGGAATACTTCATTAACCCAAGCCTTACCACAAAAAACCGCGTGTTCACGACTAATGACTTTAGCGCTGGCTTGGGTATCTGCGGCAATTAAATTTGCGGTAATATCGCCGCTACTCGCATCTTGGCCGCCTAAATCTTCTGCCAATGCCGTTGCTACTCCACGGCGAATTTCTTGTTGTAACATAGTACTTCCTAAAATGGTTATTAGTCGTTCGATTTGAAAATTAGTATTCGCTTAAGGTGAGCGTTTTACCTTGCTGTACTAATTTGAGTTGTTTTAATGCGTTCATTCCTAACAAAATTGTATCATCTTGCATGTAGGGATTGATATTGGCGGTTAAATTATATTGCGTTAATTCGCCGATACTTAAGCTGTTTAAGTTGGTCGAAAATACGTCGATAGTGCCATTGGCGGTATTCACGGTTTGGCTATAACCAGGTTTTAGACCAATTTTATCCGCAACATTAGCTGGAACTGAAACTTGAGTCGCGCCCGTATCGAGCAAAAATTTTACCTGATAACCGTTGATATAACCATTGGTAACATAGTGTCCTGCACGGTTTTGTTTTAATACCACAATGGCGTTATCACCCGACACGTAGCTTTGTGGTTGTTGATTGGGGTTTTCTTGTTTGCCAAGATAATTATTGAAAAATAGCGTTAGGAATACTAAACCTGAAATCCAAGCTACGTAACTCATTATTTTACCTGTCTTTTGGTTGCTATCCATAATGCCTCTCTTTTGCGAATTAATAACTATCGAATGCTGACTTCGTGCCGATATGATGAGATTGAATCATCCTAAACTGTGCTTGTTATTGATTATATGGGAGGATAGCTGGAATAGAAAAATTTTTCCTATTGTGTGACTTTTAAAGTTTACCAACTAGGTATTTGAAACGGCTATAAAATTATGACTAATAATACCCTTTATGATGTGTTGCCGAGTGCGCGGTACTTGCCATCACCGCATTTTGACCAGCGTCCACAAGATATGACGATCGACCTTTTGGTTATTCATTGTATTAGTTTACCGCCAAGTCAGTTTGGTCATCGCTATGTGGAAGATTTCTTCTTAGGTAAATTAGATCGCTGTGCTCATCCATATTTCCAGGAAATCGCAGCAATGCGAGTTTCTGCACATTTATATATTAAACGTGATGGCAGCGTTGTGCAGTTTGTACCGTTTTCACTGCGAGCTTGGCATGCGGGTTTATCACAATTTGAAACGCGTGAACGTTGTAATGATTTTTCGATTGGTATTGAGCTGGAGGGAGATGTTGACAGTTCATATACAGACAATCAATATACTAGCTTGGCAAGTGCCACGAAACAGATCCAACAGCGTTATCCGTTGATCACGAAACAACGAATTACCGGCCACAGTGATATTGCACCACAGCGCAAGCAAGATCCAGGTGAGTTTTTTGATTGGTCGCGTTACTTACAACAGCTTTAAAGGGTTTATATATGGCTTTAATTTCCTTACTGATAGCGCTATTGGTTGAACGTATTATTCATCTCAAAGCCAGTTTACAGCTTGATGAATTACTGCAAGCTTATCTTTATCCGGCATTGCCAAGCTTTCAGCGTGGTGGCTTCTTTGCAACCTTAAGCGTGTTGTTGATCCCGACTATTGCTATCTTCGGCCTGATAGAGTGGATAGCAGGTTGGTATTATGGTTTGCCGACTATGTTGTTGTGGCTAGTTCTACTGCTGATGAGTTTCGGTGGTTCTGCACATCGGCATAATTACCGCAAATATTTAAAAGCACTCAGTCGTCACGATCTAGCCGCTAAACAAAAATATGCAGACTGTCTCGAAGTGAATAGTGTAGATTGTTGCCCAACTAAATTAACAGAGCAGGTTGCCCAACAATTAGTGTGGATCAACTATCGTTTTTATTTTGCGGTGATTTTCTATTTTGTTATTTCTGGCCCGATAGGCCTGACTTTTTATGTTGCGGCGCGCAGTTATTATCAATTCAGCAATCAACAGCAACAGCTAAAAACACAGCAGGAACAACGTACCTACACAGCTATTTATTATGTTATGCGTATATTGGATTGGGTTCCGAGCCGTTTGACTATTGTGGGGTTTGCCTTGGTAGCCGAAACACGCAGTGCTCTGCCGATTAGCCTGAAAGCTTGGTTTGATGTAAAGACACCTGAGTTTGAGTTACTGGGTAAGATCATGTACCAAGTTAGCCAAGGTGATGCACCGAGTGAGTGCTATAACCATACCTGTTACCAAGTGCAGTTAGCTAAACGTAATATCGTATTGTTTATGACAGTCATTTCTTTGTTTACGATAAATGGTACTTTGATTTAGACCGTACTTAGAACTTAAAATTGAATAATAATATTATCTAAGCCCGTGCTGGTTGAAGTGTGGGCTTTTTTGATCCTGCGCTTATACGCTTTTCAATATGGAGTTTACCAATTTATTGATTAGATCTTTTTTAGACTATTTACTTAAAAATAATCGGGGTGAATATTGGTCTGACCAATTCACAATGACTATTACTTTATGGGTAGTTTTTGTTGTGTGGTTGTTAAGTTATTAGCGATAAATACTGATTTCGATCATTTTTACCCGTTAATTAGCTTGGTAATAGGTAATATTTAAAAGATATTATGCTAGTCTAAATGCTGTGTTGAGCATAAAAATAAACAAATACAGCTATTTTTAATGACATTAATGCGCTGGTTTGATAAATTGTTATTAATTAACGGAATATTGGTAAGACCAATTTACCATTGGTAATCTGAGGTTCACATGGTTTATCAGAAAATTCAGCAACCCAAGCTCTCCGATGCGATAGCAGAACAGCTTGAACAGATGATTTTGGAAGGTAGCTTAGAATCCGGTCAACGTTTGCCATCTGAGCGAGATCTGGCTTTACAGTTCGAGGTATCTCGACCAACGGTTCGAGATGCCATTTTAAAACTGGAAAGCAAAGGCTTGCTAGAGCGTCGCCAAGGACGCGGTACTTGGGTGAAGGAGGTGATTGATCAAGCGTTAATACAGCCGCTGTTTCAATTGTTGACAACACATCAAGAAGCGCAATTAGATTTACTTGAGTTTCGTCATGCCTTGGAAGGTATTTCAGCTTATTATGCCGCGTTGCGTGGTACTGAAACAGACTTCCTGCAATTGTCTGAAGCTTTGGAAGCTGCCAATGCACCAGCGTTAAAAAATAACCCACAGCTTCAAGCGCAAGCGGTGAGTAGATTTAATATCGCGGTGACAGCGGCTTCTCACAATTTAGTATTACTTCATTTACTGCAAGGCTTAAATCCCTTGCTAGAAGATAATATTTGTCAGAATTTTAGATTGCTTGATAAGCGTTCTGGTGTAATTGAACAGATCAGTTTACACCGTCAAGAAATGCTAACAGCTATCTTAAATCGACAACCCGATCAAGCGAGAGACGCATGTCATGCCCATCTCGCTTATATCGAAGAAGCATTACTCGATATTGGTCGTGAAGATAGCCGTATTAATCGCGCTTCACGCCGTATAAAACAAGCAAAATAACCTTAGCAATGATTATTCTACGGAATAGGCTATTGTTAAGAATATTTCTTTAATGTTGTAGAGATCTAATAGTAAGGAATCTCATATGTCCGACATCTTAAAGCATGATGTAGACCAAGTTGAAACGAATGAATGGTTAGAATCAATCGAATCTGTAATTCGCGAAGAAGGTCTTGAACGTGCGCAGTATTTATTAGAAAAAGTGATTGCCAAAGCACACCAAGACGGTATTAAGCTAGGTAAAGGCGGTATCACTACGGATTACATTAATACCATCCGTACTGAAGACCAACCAGCATACCCAGGTGATGAAAAGTTAGAGCGTCGTATTCGTTCTATCATCCGTTGGAATGCCTTAATGATCGTACTGCGTGCATCTAAGAAAGATTTAGAGTTAGGTGGCCACATGGCTTCTTTCCAGTCTTCAGCTGCGCTTTACGATGTATGTTTCAACCACTTCTTCCGTGCACCCACGGAAAAAGACGGTGGCGATCTAGTTTATTACCAAGGTCATATTGCACCTGGTATCTACTCGCGTTCATTTGTTGAAGGTCGTTTAACTGAAGAACAGTTAGATAACTTCCGTCAAGAAGTAGATGGTAAAGGTATCCCGTCATACCCACACCCTAAGTTGATGCCTGAATACTGGCAGTTCCCTACAGTATCTATGGGTCTTGGTCCATTCTCTGCGATCTATCAAGCTCGTTTCTTGAAATACCTAGATGGCCGTGGTCTTAAGCAAACTGAAGATCAAACTGTATACGCTTTCCTAGGTGATGGCGAAATGGATGAACCAGAATCACGTGGCGCACTTTCTTTTGCTGCTCGTGAAGGTTTAGACAACCTTACATTTGTTATTAACTGTAACTTACAACGTCTTGACGGTCCTGTAATGGGTAACGGCAAGATCATTCAAGAGCTAGAAGGCCTATTTACAGGTGCTGGCTGGAATGTGATTAAAGTTGTATGGGGCGAAGAGTGGGATGAGCTATTAGCTAAAGACACTTCTGGCAAGCTAATGCAGTTAATGAACGAAACTGTTGATGGTGATTACCAAACGCTGAAAGCGAAAGATGGCGCTTATGTTCGTGAGCACTTCTTTGGTCGTTACCCAGAAACAGCTGCACTTGTTGCAGACATGACTGATGATGAAATCTACGCACTTAAGCGTGGCGGTCACTCACCAAGCAAGCTTTATTCTGCATACGCAAAAGCAAAAGCAACTGTTGGTAAGCCGACTGTGATCCTAGCTAAAACTGTAAAAGGTTACGGCATGGGTGAAGCTGCTGAAGGTAAAAACATCGCGCACGGCGTGAAAAAAATGAAGACGGATACGCTTAAGCAATTCCGTGATCGTTTCGATGTACCTGTATCTGATGAAGCACTATTAGAATTACCGTATGTAAAAATCGAAGAAGGTACGCCTGAACACGAATACTTACATGCACGTCGTAAAGACTTAAACGGTTACTTACCACAACGTCAAGAAAACTTCTCTGGCAAGCTAGAAATTCCAGCTGTTGAAGATTTCAGCGTACTTCTTGGTGAGCAAAAACGTGAAATCTCTACAACGATGGCTTATGTTCGTGCCCTAAACGTTATGCTTAAGCATAAAGGCATTGGCAAAAACATCGTACCAATTATCGCCGATGAAGCGCGTACATTTGGTATGGAAGGTTTATTCCGTCAAGTTGGTATTTATAATCCTAAAGGCCAAACATACACACCTCAAGATCGCGAAATCGTTTCTTACTATAAAGAAGAAACAAGCGGTCAAGTACTTCAAGAAGGTATTAACGAGTTAGGTGCTATGTCTTCTTGGGTTGCAGCGGCTACATCATACAGTACCAATGACGTACCTATGATCCCACTGTATATCTACTACTCAATGTTTGGTTTCCAACGTATTGGTGACTCTGCATGGATGGCTGGCGATCAAATGGCTCGTGGTTTCCTATTAGGTGCTACAGCTGGTCGTACAACACTAAACGGTGAAGGTCTTCAACATGAAGATGGTCACAGCTTAGTACAAGCAGGTCTTATCCCGAACTGTGTGTCTTATGACCCAACATTCGCGTATGAAGTTGCTGTTGTATTACAAGATGGTTTACGTCGTATGTATGGCGAGCAAGAGAATGTTTTCTACTACATCACCTTGATGAACGAAAACTACGCACATCACGCAATGCCTGAAGGCGTTGAAGATGGTATCCGTAAGGGTATGTATAAGCTTGAAACTTATACTGGCGAAACAGCTAAAGTACAATTACTAAGTTCAGGTACTATCATGATGCAAGTTCGCGAAGCGGCTCGTATCTTAAGTGAAGACTATGGTATTGGTTCTGACGTGTTCTCGGTAACTTCATTCAATGAAATTGCCCGTGAAGGTCAAGACGTTGAACGTTACAACATGCTACACCCTGAAGCAGAGCAAAAAGTACCGTACATCACTTCATTAATGAGTGATGCACCAGCTATTGCCGCGACAGATTATATCAAAAACTATGCAGAACAAGCGCGTGCATACGTGCCGACTTCATACAAAGTGCTTGGTACAGACGGTTTTGGTCGTTCAGACAGCCGTGCAAACTTACGTCGTCACTTCGAAGTTAACGCGCAATACGTAGTTGTTGCTGCATTATCTGAATTAGTTAAGAAAGGCGATCTAGAAAATCAAGTTGTTGTTGATGCAATTGCAAAATATAACATCGACGCTGATAAATTAAACCCTCTATACGCATAAGGTATAAAAAATGAGTATTGAAATTTTCGTTCCAGACATTGGTGATGATGAAGTAGAAGTAACTGAGATTTCCGTTCAAATCGGCGATACAGTTGCAGAAGAAGATACTTTGCTTGCTGTTGAGGGTGACAAAGCGTCTATGGAAGTTCCTGCACCACAAGCTGGTGTAGTACAAGAAATCCGTGTAAATGTTGGTGACAGTGTTAAAACTGGTTCATTAATCTTTATCTTCGCTGCTGAAGCCGGTGCTGCTGCACCAGTTGCTGAAGTTGTAGCTGACGCTCCTGCTGTTGAAGCTGCTCCAGTTGCTGCTGCGGCACAAGTACTTGACGTTAACATCCCTGACATTGGCGATGATGAAGTTGAAGTGACTGAAATTTCAGTTAAAGTTGGCGATGCTGTTGCTGAAGACGACACGTTAATGGCTGTTGAAGGCGATAAAGCGTCAATGGAAGTTCCTGCACCATTCGCTGGTGTAGTGAAAGAAATTAAAGCAGCTGTTGGCGATAAAGTAACAACTGGTTCTTTCATCATGACGTTTGAAGTTGCTGGCGCTGCACCTGCTGTTGCTCCTGTAGCTACAGCCGCTCCTGCTGCACCTGTTGAAGCACCGAAAGCTGCTGCACCTGCTGCTAAAGCACCTGAAGTAACTGGTTTCGTTGAAAACGACGCTTACCACCATGCTTCACCAGTAGTTCGTCGTCTAGCGCGCGAATTCGGTGTTAACTTAGATAAAGTTGGCGCAACTGGTCGTAAAGGTCGCATTGCAAAAGAAGACGTACAAACTTACGTTAAAAATGCAGTTAAACGTTTAGAATCTGGCGCTACTGGCGGCAACGGTTCTGGTATGGACGTACTAGCATGG
>Ga0209396_1004238_pt1 | contig 14037 bp, 19 predicted proteins | sample GOMGulsemesocosm_6_FD_184638 | JGI IMG/M metagenome (GOLD analysis project Ga0209396, IMG submission 184638) | Methane-oxidizing microbial communities from mesocosms in the Gulf of Mexico - GOM8C Gulf of Mexico (SPAdes) (version 2) | ecosystem: Environmental > Aquatic > Marine > Cold seeps...
GAAGTTACATTAACAAATACTACAATGTTTCGAGGATGCATTCAGGGATAAACTATTGTTCTCCAATAGAATATGAAGCCCTAGCAGCGTAAAATAAAATGTGTCCGTTTTATCGGGGGTAGATCACACGTAACAGTTGGCTACGTTTCGCTTCGCTACACAATTTTAGCCAACCATTACTTAGCCTGTTATTTGGGCGTTATGTGATTTCGCAAAAATATTTCCATCGGAGTGGGTATGTTCACAAAATTTTTGAAATTATTTGGTAGTAACCGCTCTTTGGCTAGCAAGGAAACTCAAGAGTTGGCTATAAAGCCTAGTGAAAGTAGTAATTCATATAGTGCATCTGGATTCAATGATGTTGTTGAAGGATTGCAGTTTTCGCCAAGCTTTCAGTTGAGAACACCTCTTAAAATTCTCAAAGCAACTGGAATGTGTGTTGAAAGCGAAGAACAAATCCCAGACTTTCTAAAAGAGCAACAACATGGTGTTTGGTTGCCAAAGGTAAATAGTAAGTATTCTTTAGATGATAATAATGATGTTGGCGCATCTGATGCCTACGGCTCAGATCGCGACGATTATATTAAGTACGTATGTGAAATAAAGGAAATTTACTCTAGTAGTGACACTATTTTTGAACGTGCAAAACAGATAGATACTTTCAAGAAAGAGCATCCAGAGTTAAAGTATGTAGAAGATAAATTACTACAGTATTATAACAATTATGATTCCATCATTGATGTTCTAATGTTAAATATTTATTTTTCATTTGAAGATATTTCAAACTTTCACTACCGAGATGAAGGCTATCTAAAACAAATTTTTGATATCAATACTAGAGTCGAGAAATCGTTGCTAAATTCAGGTTATAAGAGAGCTGAAGATGTCGTTCTTCTAACAAAAGAACAATTATTGGCTCTTGATGGTGTTGGCAGTAAAAGTGCTGATAAAATATTTGAGAAAATAGAAGTGGTTAAAAATATAGTCAACTCTAGCATCACAATCACATAACAAGCGCTTTAAACGGAACAAAAAAACAGTTGGTTAGGTTCCGCTTCGCTCCACATTATAACCAACAATTTTTGTCCGCTTAAGCGGGCGTTATGTGCCAAAGCACGTACGGAGTTCTCAATGTTTAAAAATGTATTACGCGCAACTTTTCTATTGCTAGCCTCATCTAGCGCCCAAGGTACTGAAATGAAATTAATTGAATATCCATTGTTGAAAAATTTAACTATAGAGGTACCAAAGACATGGGGCATCTATAACAATGAACGGTTTGGGATTCAATCCCCCGAAAAAGAACTTGAAGTTGCAGGTACAGTATATAGATCCAATGATAAGACTATAAAAACGTTTACTGCTGATAAACATTCGTCTATTTCGAATAGTATGCCGTGGTACACTGAGGAAACTCAGTTGAGTCCTTTAAATGATTCGAAATATAAAGGCTTTATACAAGAATATAAGGGCATATGGGCAGGGGAAAATGAGCCTACAACCTATGTTGTTACAACCTTTCAAATTCAAGAGTATTACTTAACGTTAACTTTTACCTCTCTAACTAGCCAAGTTTCGAAATATAGAAAAGACATTGATAAAATAATTAAGTCAATTGACCTAAAATGATAGGCACATAACAAATAAGAATAGGTGTCGCGTAGCCGACACCTTATTCGGGTGTTGGACAAGCCCGGAGCCTGCTTTATAGAGTAAATAGCGTGATTGATTTTCAAGGTGGGTTACCCTTGTATGTAAATACAAGGCGCATTGAGCCAAAGAGATAAAACTGATGTTTCACTCCTGTTAATTCAGCTACTTATTCATAGGTTGCTTATCTCCTCTTATTTGATAACCAATAACATTTCCCTTATCTCCCATTTTATTAACCCGCTCTAATGATCCCCGTACATAACATATAATGCTGACAGCACGGGCAAACCCGTTTTGCTTTGGGCTTTAATGGCGTGATACTGGGCGGTAAAAGGTGATTGAAATCGGTCAGTAAAAGCTGTATCAACAGCCGTACCTTTCTTGCACCGGAGGATAAAATCCCGTAATCACGAACGCGCTGTAATCCTTTAGGTAACACATGTTGCAAGATGAGCAGCAGAAACTTCAAGGTGGATAATGTCCGCGTTTTCGTTGTTTTCGTTGCGCTATCTACATAACGAAACGTGACGCTTGTTTTGTCATGGCTGATAATATCCTTATCTGCTAAAACACCGTGATAAAGGTATCTTGATAGGTATTTTAATGCCGATAAGCCATAGCCCACTTTTGTACAGTCCACGACCCACTTCTTCGGTATCTGTTTTATCTGCGTGAGTGATAAGTCAGGATGTTTATTAATGGCATCAAGCATCCTTGCTCGCCAGACTTTAGCGAGCGCAAAGGCATTAAATAAGTAACCTGATTTTCCCTTCCTCCATTGATTCTTCTTCGCATCATAACCGCCATTAGCGACAATAATATGTAAGTGAGGGTGAAGCTTACGTTTTCTGCTGTGGGTATGTAGCACTGAAGTAAAGCCTAGTGTGCCTAGCTTATTTCGCTTGGCAAAGTCCTTTAAGAGTGAAGCACTGATACTAAACATCAGTTGATATAGGGCTTTAGGTCGCTTGCGAGCTAACGCTCTTAACTCATAGGGCAAGGTAAAGGTTGCCATGAAATATTCAACAGGTAAGCGTTTTTGTTTTTGTCTCTCAAGCCACATTGACGTTGTGCTTTGTTGGCATTGAGGGCAATTTCTATGCCCACAAGAAAGCGCTTGGCTGTCATGATGCTCGCACGATGAACAGGCCCATAGTGATTTGCCTTGTTGCCCCGTTTTACATGACAACATGGCAAAAATCGCTTTGCGCATATCAGGTGATAGTTGACTGCTATACTGAGTTTCAAGGGCTTGGTTATATTGACGTAACAACTCGATAAATGTACTCATTTTAAAGTCCATTCGATACTGAGTTTATTCGTCAGCTGGTTAACCGCCTTGGTTATATCATGCTGCTTAAGTTTGGTTAGTTGAGTGTATTTTGCGGTGGTATTAAGACTGGCGTGTCCTAATAGATGCTGCAATGAGCGCAAATCAAGCCCTTGCTCTAATAAGTGTGTCGCAAAACAATGCCTAAGACTGTGTGGGCTGATATTTTTCTTAATACGACAATCAATTAGTACCTTTTTTAAGGCTTTTTGAACCGAGCCTTTATCCATAGGCGTATTGGTTTTTGTATGATTTCCTGGGAAAATCAAACGTTCATGGCGGTGAGTTTTCCAATAAGCCCTTAACGCAATCAACACGGGCTTGGGCAAGGGAGCCATTCTATCCTTTCCACCTTTAGCATTACGCAGATGAACTTGCATCGAATGACTGTCAATATCATAAATGGTTAAATTCAACCCTTCACTCAAGCGTAATCCCATACTGTAAAGCGTTAAAAAGAAGACTTGATAACGTAATTGCTTGGTGTTGTTAATGACGCAACTCACTTGGTCTGTGGTAAGAATGTCAGGTAGACGTTTGACTTGTGGTGGTTTGACAATGGATAACCATTCCCATTGCTTATCTAAAGTGTAACGGTAAAAGAATTGCAAGCCATTGCGGTCAAGTTTAATGGTGCTCCATGAGTGCGTTTGAATAAGTTGGTTGAAATATGTTTTAAGCTCCAGTACCGAGAGGTAATCAGGAGACTTATCAAAAAAGGCGGTGATACGACGTACTGCACGGGCATACGCATCAATAGTTGAAGGACGTTTACCTTGCAGTCTTAAGTTGATAAGATGTTGTTCATAAAGAAAATTATAGTGTTGTTCTTGTGATGTATTCATGAGGTATACTCCAATAATGCATCATCAAAGTGATAATGCTGTTATTGAGTATGGAAGGTTGTGTGAAACACCTCTGCCGCAGAGCGGCTTCGTTCAACAAGTTGCTCAAACGGAAAAATAACAGCAGGCCATCGCTTCGCAATTATATCCTACTATTATTTTCCGCTTAGCAAAGCGTTATGTGCCGTAATGGTATCGGAGCTGTGCAATTAGTATCGCATTATCTTGATACTTATAAACGATTCTATGTTCATCGTTTATTCGTCTAGACCAGTATCCCGATAAACCATGCTTTAAAGGTTCAGGTTTACCAATGCCTTCGTGAGGAGTTCTTTGAATATCTTTAATAAGTAAATTAATACGTTTAAGTATTTTTTTATCGGTCGTTTGCCAATACAAATATTGTTCCCAAGCTTTGGTAGAGAATGTTAATTTCATTCTATTAGGTCTCTTTCAGTACCATTGCCAGCTTCAAGTTCGGCAATAGACTCTAAAAGGCTTCTAGCATTTTCTGGGGATCTTAGTAAATATGTAGTTTCTTGCATGGCGTTATAATCTTCTAACGACATCATAACAACAGGATCTTCACTTTTACGTGTAATAATAATTGGAGCATGGTCATTACAAACATGCGCCATTGTATTTGCTAAATTTGCTCTAGCGGCTGTATAACTTATTGCGTCCATATTAACTCCATAGTGTTCATGTACGTTTATTTGTACATGGTAGCACTTGGCACATAACAAGTCACTCAAAAGGACAAATAACAGTTGGTTTTTGCTCCTGCGTCGCGTATTTTAACCAACAATTTTTTGCCTGTTAATGTGGGCGTTAGGCATTCATTATAATTTGGCAGTAGGCATCCATTATGAAAGAATCTGATTGGAAAGTATTTACAGCGCTAAAAGACAAAGCGATAGAAAAATATTGCACTTTAGCCTTAGAAGAATCGCAAGAAGTTATTTCTGATAATAAAGAGCATGTGCATAATAGATATCTCTATTTATATAAGTTACTTCAAAACAGCAATAAGAAAATGGCTCTACTTTTTGATGGGCATAGTAGATCGAAAGCTTGGATACAACTTATTGCTATTCGGAATGAGGGGCTTGCTGATGAAGAGTTATTATCTAAATTATCAGATGAAATGCTTGAAGAGACCGACCCTAAAAGGCACGGTTGGTAAAAATTCCTAACAAGCAAATCAATCAGGACTAAAAACAGTTGGTTTTTGCTCCTGCGTCGCACATTTTAGCCAACCATTACTTAGCCTGTTATTTGGGCGCTAGTTGCCTTTTACTCTGGCGGGAAATTCTGCTTTTGGTGTAAAACTCGCATTATTCTAATCGTTTTCTCATCAACCCAGTAAGAAACAATCATTGATATTTCTGGAATAATTAGTACTCTTCCACGAAAAATATCTCTTTCAACACCTATTAGTGGGTGTTCAAGTAAGTTCTCAACTTTAGCTTCAATAATTTGATCTGTTTTTTCAGCAGCACTTGGATTAAAATCAAAAAGAAATTCAAATATTTTTTCACGGTCATTTAATGATTCTTCTTCCCAAAAAATCATGAATTATCTCTATTACGAATTTTTTTCTTTTTTGCTTCCATCAAGGATTTAGCTTCATCATGTACAATAAAATGCGCTTTTCCGTTATCAAACTTATCAAATGCTGCGTTTATTTGTTCTGATAACCATGCATCATGGCTCATAGTTTTTCGCTGCTCTGCTGCTAAAGCTTCTGCAAGCTCTCGGCATGCGTCGCTAAGAGTACGGCCTTGGCTTTCGGCCATTAGCTGCGCCAAACGTTTTGTTTCTTCATCAACTCTAAATTGAATGCGAGTGTCCATTATAAGTTACCTTAAATTAGTTTTGTACTCACAAATGTTAGCACCAAGGTTACTCCAAGGCAACTAACCAGTTGCTTAAACGGACAAAAAATAGTTGGCTTCCCTCACTTCGTTCGTTATTGTAGTCAAACTATTTTTAGCCGTTTAGCAAAGCGTTATAAGGCCATCATATTATGGTGAAATACTTAGTCATTATCCTATTACTTTATTCAGGTTCTACGTATTCAAAAGAATGCGCTAAGTGGGAATATGCTAACTTAGGATATACAACTTCTTCTAACGGTTTAGAGCCTAAACATGAGAAGTTTGGTTATTTTGTTTTATGGTTTAGCCCTGACGGCTTATCTACATGGCAAAATAATAAATTAATGATGAGTAGCGTTACTGATAAAACAATGAAAGAGTATTTTAATATTAAATCCTACGACTACATTTCTATACTCAACGAACTAGGAAGTAGCGGTTGGGAGAGTTATAGCTATGTTATTGATCGATCTACGGAACTTGATAGAAATCATAGTTGGCAGCTTAAAAAGTGTAAGGTGTGAAGCCCTTATAAAAAGTAGTTCAAGCGGGACTCAAAACTGTCACGCCAATTGCTGGAACAATTCGCCCGCCCGCTGTGGTTCACTTATTAACCGGGCGTTATGTAGCTAAGGATAGATTTTGACAACGAATAACAAATGGGAACAGTTTGCTCGAAACTTTGAAGAGCGAAATAATTATGTTGTTGGCATAAAAGATATCCAAATTATCAAAAATGAATTGAGTTCATTTTCTGGTACCGGAAAAGTACTAGAACTTGGCTGTGGTAATGGGACCTACACTCAATGCTTCATTGAATCAGCATCAAAAATAATAGCTACAGACATTTCAGAAGACATGGTTTCTATAACACGCGACAGGTTTGATGAGAAAAGTAAGGTTCAAGTTGAAAAAGCAGATTGCTTTGACTTGCCATACCTAGATGCTTCATTTGATACTGTTTTTATGGCGAACCTTCTTCATATTATTCCCAACCCTGAAGTAGCATTATCTGAATGTCTTCGAGTGTTAAAAAGTGATGGGAAACTTATTGTTTCGAGTTTTACTCTTTATGGCATGGGTTTTTTTAATAAAATAAAACTTAAATATAGATATACAAAAACATATGGAAAAAAATCACCATCATCTATAGTTTTAACTCCACAACTTGCTAATAATATGGTTGAATCAGCTGGTTTTACAGCTGTAACAGCTAAATTGGTAGGATCAACTGTTAACGCAGTATTTATTACTGCAACAAAGCTATAAGCGGTTAAATTAAGATTCGCTCAAAATGAGCATGCCAATTGTTGGAGAAATTTTCCCACAAGCGACTGTTCTCTTTGTTCTATTTATTAATACTTTCATTCATGACATTTGGTTGGGATTGGTCTTTTGCATTACACCATTTATTAAAGATTAAATTAGCAAACTAAGTGTGCATATGAACAACTAGTAAACTGTTTAACAAGGGAAAATTATAGTTGGCTTTTACTCCTTAGTCGCTTATTGTTAGCCAACAATTATTCGCCTCTTAACGAGGTGTGGTTACTCGATAGAGTGAACCATTAACTTAGGAAAGAAGATATTAATGAACGAGAAAAATATTTGGCCAACAGATATCGATGGGGATGTCTTAAGGTTGCTAGAGGAAAGAGGTTTTGATTTCAATTTGGAGCATGAGATTGAGTTTATTATCGACTTTAAATGTTGGCCATTAAATAAAGAACGACAAAATGAAGTTTTAGAAAAGTTGCCACAAGCACGCTTCGTGGAAGCCGATGAAGAATTGATTGAAGAAGGTGATCCCTCTGGTTATGTATCATTTAAAGTGAAAAACACGGTAACTTACGATTTTATAAGCTTCGAAATGAAAAGGTTAAGTAGTCTTTTTGTTAACACGGATGGTTTTTGTGATTCATGGAGTGTGACTAGTGGATGTGGCACATAACAAGCCATTACTTTAATGGGAACTGCTAACTGCTAACAGCTAATTTTTAGCATGCGAATTTCTTAGGGCAGGGTTATAAACGAGTGGTCTTAGAGTATCTACGATTTTTTAGAGCAAGGACGAAGAACTTTACCTTCATTTAAATGAAGATAAAGTTAACATATTGTCAAAAAAAATAATTTAGCGAAAGCACCAATTTAGCCATTTTGGGGTGTTGTTTTCCATCCTGCTATCTATAGATATTTTACTACCGCCTGTGATCATAAATACCAGAATAACTATCATCCAAAGAGCTGGAAACTCCCAGCCACCATTGGGCAATACCCAAATATAACCGGCAGAAAAGTGTTCGCCCCAAAGTGTAGCAAAATATAAATACAACACAGCACCCGTGGCAGCAATCCGTGTCATTAGACCAAACACAAGGCCAATGCTAACGGCAATTTCAATAACACCAGCTAGTACAACCATCGGTCCTCCAATTTGGAAGCCTACACCTGAGAAATATACTGAAAACACCTGAAATTGCTCAGGTCCTGCCAAAACATGCCCAGAGTAGTGTGCAATAAACATCAAACCAACATATACACGAAGAAATGTAATGGCCCAATCATTTTTACTAAGGTGATTTGAACTTTCAACTGACGGATTTTCTTCCTTAAGGGCTAAACATACAGCTTGCACAACAATTAGAAATACCAGCGCATAACTCAAGTACATTATGTACTCTACACCAGGACCTGTTTCGCCTAATAATAATGGATCTAATGCTGTGCCACCTGTTGCAACCATATCTTCAGGTAACCGCAGAGTGCTAAATAAACGCCCAACTAACACTGTGCTGTATAAATAAGTCGCTAGGCTAAAATATGATGCACGGTAATGCCAAGTCATCGCTGTTGTTATAGTCAGAATAATTAAAGAAACGGTCATTGATGTTCCGCCCCACGATGAAATTTTTTCTGTGAGTAACATTTGTACGCCTAACACAAAAATAAAGGCGCTAATGATTGTTGTCGTGATCCTAAGTATATTGTTTAACATAAAGCGTCCTATGAATATTTAATTAAAGACTCGAGCAGGATTAACGGGGACATTTTTATGAGCTAATGCCCATCGTGCAATGTCATCTTTTCGCATAAACACAACACCCTTATGCTGCTTGGCATAGGTTATAAAATTATCTAAGGCTTTGACCCGTGCAGGAGTACCAGCCAATCGGTCATGTGCACTGATTGACATCATGCGTCGACGTGTTACACCTTCTGCATAAAGCACGTCAAACTCATCTTTAAGCTCTTGCGTATAGTCTGCACCTGTCATTGCAGTGCTACCGGTATAGCGAACAATATCGTTATTACGAAAGGTATAAGGCACTACCGCGAAGGGTTTACCGTTTACTGGGGTAATAGATGGTTCATCTCTAGATAGATCATCAATATGATAAATAAAGCCCAACTCCTGTAGAATTTCTAGCGTTTTGGTAGAGTGACGCATCCAAAAAGCATTAAAACCAATAGGACGAGTGCCTGTTACTTTTTCTATAATATTAGCGCTTTTAATATATGAATCGCGCTCTTCGTCTTCACTCATTGAGTATTGTGGGGTCCATGTTTGTCCATGTCCGGATGCTTCATGACCACGGGCTACGACTTCCTTCGCTAATTTTGGATTCAGTTCGACAGCACGTCCAACCATGTGTGACGTCACTTTAATATTATGTTTGTCCCAGAGGTTGAGCAACCGAGGGATCCCTTCATTCATGCCATACTGATACCATGTTGGCGCGATAGTATCGGGATAATTAGGGTCTTGCTTAGGAAACGGGCCTGGATCATCAAGATCCTGAGCTGTGGCTTCGAACTGCATCGATATTGAAATCACCAGTTGGGCGTCATTTGGCCAAAATGGTTTTTTCTGTTTTACCGATTCGGCTTGAGTTACGCTTGAGCTAACTGATATGGCGGCTATTGAGAGTGCAACCATGGTCTGTCTAATAGTATTTTGAATAGTCATTGTGTTTGTCCTTGCTAATATGGATTAGTTGTTATTGATTAAGCCAAGCTGTTGCATCAGTGTAAAATTATCTTCTAAATGCCAGTTTTCTATTATTTTTCCATGTTCGATCGTATATATATCAACAGCAGAAAAAGTTATCGCTTGGCCTTTACCCTTCGACTTACCAAAAGTACCGGTGAAATGGCCAATAAACAGTAATTGAGAAATAACTTTATTTTTTAGCAGGTAAGCTGATTTCACCGTTACCGAAAGATCAGGAACCGCTTGTCGAAACCCTTTGGATGCTATTAGTGGCCCCTCGGGTCCTTGAGGCCTTCCTTTAGGTAAATTTAGATCGATGAAATTAGAAGCCAGTGCATGTTTCGCGTAATCTTCGATGCCTGTGTTCCAAAAGGCGTAATACTGTTGAGCAGTATTTAATAAGTTCACTGCTTCCTGTTTTGATAGACCGATAGCAACCTGTAATTTCTCAGGCTCCGGCAGTTTATTATTTGCCCACGTGACCATGGACATAAATAAAATGCTTAGTGAAACAGTTGCAATAAATAGCCGTATGGGTTTTTGTGCAATCATATTGATTCTCTAAGAGAGTTGAAGTTTGAATAACATGGATAGTCGGTATAACCATGTGCATCACCACCAAACAATGTTGACGGGTCAGTAATTTCGTTCAAAGGGAGTTCATGTTTAAATCGGTAGGGTAAATCAGGGTTAGCTAAGAATTTTCGTCCATAAGCGATAAAGTCGACTAAACCTGAATCGATTAATTCCGCACCTGTTTTTGCTGTGTAATTGCCAGCAACAATGATACAGCCATTGAAATTTTCACGTAAGGCATGTCTAAAGTAGTCACTTACTACGGGGGCGTCATCCCAATCAGCCTCAGAAAGATGAATATAAGCTAGACCCATATCATTAAGTTTCTTACTCGCGAGTAAGATAGCGTCTATGGCTTCTGCATCTTCCATACCTCGTTGTGTAATGAAAGGGGCAAGACGAATACCGACTTTATTTGCGCCAATTTCCTCACTAACCGCTTCCATTACTTCTAAAACAAACCGTATTCGATTGCAAATTGAACCACCATATTCATCATCACGCTTATTAGAGCTACGACGTAGAAACTGATCAATCAAATAGCCATTTCCACCATGAATTTCGATACCATCAAATCCCGCCTCGATAGCGTTTTTGGCCGCATGACGATAATCATAGATTATGTCCTTAATGTCTTTTTTTGATAACGCTCGTGGAACTGGGCAATCCACCATGCGCCCAATGCCATCGTCCCCGACAATCCATACTTGTGCATTAGGCGCAATTTTCGATGGCGCAACAGGCAGGCTATCAGCATGAAATGAAGCATGAGACATTCGTCCAACATGCCACAGTTGAGAAATAATATGTCCCCCTTTCTTATGAACTGCTTTGGTTATTTTCTTCCAACCAATAACTTGCTCAGTAGTAAACATGCCCGGCGTAAAGGAGTAGCCTTTTCCTTGAGATGATATTTGTGTTGCTTCAGTGATAATAAAGCCTGCGCTAGCACGTTGTGCATAATATTCGGCCATTAAATCTGTAGGGATATCACCAGGCTGAGCAGTACGCGAACGTGTCATTGGTGCTAATACAACACGGTTTTTCGCTTCAAATGTGCCAATCTTCTTTATGTTAAATAAAATTGAGTTCTTCATAATATTTGTCCTCCTAAAAATTCATGATATTCATTAGTTTTATATTCAAGCTGTTGTTTATTTTCTGTTATATTCTGCTGTTCATTAAGTGGAAAAAGCATTTCTACAATTAAGCCATCAGGACCAACAATAAATACTTGTCGTTCACCTGATAGAGGCACCATTTTTTCGGTGTAGACGTAATTACTTTTACCAAGTTGTTCAAGTAAAGCCTTGTAATCAGCACCTTCAAGTGCAACATGAGCAATAGCACCATTACCAAAAACTGAAGTGGCTTGCTCAGCAATATGTATCAACGGTCTTTCAGCGCTATAAACCCATATGCCATTAAATGGAAAAAGGGGACGTTTTCCCACGTGTAAGCCAATGAGTTCTGTCCAAAAGCACTCCATTGCCTTAAGGTCAGTTGTTAGTACTAACACGTGATTAATATTCATCTAGCCTCTTACCTATTCAATATGTGTTTTGTTGATGAAATAATAGGTCTTGCCCATACGCAAAACAATTGACATAATTATTAAAACACTCTTCTATAAAACGGAATAATATGGATAAACTAGGTGATATTGATCTGTTTGTTAGGGTCATCAAAAACCAAGGTTTGGCAGCAGCAGGTAGAGAAGTCGGACTTTCACCTGCACGAATGACAGCGCGGATCAACGGATTAGAAGAAAGATATGGTGTTCGACTGTTAAATAGAACAACTCGGCAGATTTCTCTTACCGATGAAGGGCGTGCGTTTTACGTTTCTTGTGAACGAATTTTAGCAGAAGTCGAACAGGCTGAAACTTCACTACAAACTGGCCAAACAAGCTTTAGTGGTACATTACGTATAACAGCGCCATCTGATTTAGGTCAACAACACATAGCACCAGTGTTATCAGCATTTGTAGACAAGCATCCTAACATTAAGCCTTATCTCTATCTTTCTGATAGTGTTACTGACTTAGTCGGTGAAGGGTTCGACTTAGGGATCCGATTTGGCACCCTAGAAGATAGTACGTTGATCGCACGTAAATTGACGAGTAATCGGCGTGTATTGTGTGCATCACCCAACTATCTTAAGCGTAAAGGCATTCCTACAACCCCCGAAGCATTAGTGAAACATGATTGCTTAACCATGGTGCGTATGGCTGAGCCATTGACTACTTGGTATTTTCAAAGTGCTGATGAAAAAAGTTCGGTTGCAATTAAAGCTGCTAGATCCTCAAATGATGGAGCTTTGATTAGACGTTGGGCAATTGAAGGAGCAGGTATTGCATTAAAGTCATACTGGGATGTTTGCGACGATCTAAAAGCAAAACGCTTAGTGACTATAATGGATAATTACCAACCTGATTTTAGTCGAACTGGAACGTCTTCTGGCGCTGATCTCCATGCAATTTACCCGCATCGGAAATTCACACCACAGCGCACGATTGATTTCATTAGTGCATTGACGGAGTACTTTTCTTGAGCGATTAAAACATCATAAACTTCGAAAAATAATGTTCTCGCAGGCGAAATAATCTTTAATATGAGGTAAATAGATTATCAATTTATTGTCTATTCAATCTTACTCTAAAGTAGGTAATTCATTAGAGAATGTTTGATAAGGTTTTTAACTGTAATATCAGGAATAGGTACTGAGTGAACATTAAACGATGAATGACTGCTTTGTGGTAGCTAGTGATCTTAGAACAACGAACACTGCTAGGTTTTTCCTCTTATAAAGCTAACGTCATAAAGGTGCGCATTGGAGACATTAGCATTAACATTTTTGTCATATATTCTCTAATGAATCACTTATGTCATATTACTGCGAAGTCTCAGTAATAACCCTAACTTTATCTGGAATACTTGTAGTTGATTGATATTACTCTTAATTATATTACCTTCTACATTGGATATTACTGAGGCTTCTCAGTAATATCCAAATTGTAACAAAAATAATATACTTTTAGTTTCTAATGCTTTGAAATTATGGGATATTAATGTGAATTAAATAAAGGTTATGGGACGTACATTACTGAGAAGTCTCCATAATAAGCTGTTATATTTTCAGGAGGGGTCGGTGGCAGTTTGGCAAGTAACAATCGATTTTATTCCCCTTCAATGGGCAGAAGAAAATGGATTCAAAACTGATGAGTTATATGATGAAGATGGTTTTGACCCAACTTGCACTTGGATAGACCAACAACCTAGAGATAACTTCGAAAAAATTTTCGACGCTATATTACCTAGAGCCGAGTCTTGGTCAAAAGATTTAACTCTTTGGGGCGATACTAAAACTAACGATATAAGTGTATGGCGCGACGACGCTAACGTTTCCTCAATAGATTTTAGATTAGATTTACGTGAAAACGATGTAAGCCTTATGAACTCTCTGGTCGATTCGGCTATCTCACTAAACTGTGCCTTATTTATACCAGGGCAACACGTTGTAATTAAACCTAATGTATTTGAGTTAAAAAAATATATTTTAAAATCCAGTGCAGCAAAGTATGTAAAAGATCCTGAGGCATTTTTTAATAATGCAGGTTCAGAGAAATGAAAATATAACACATATGAGCCTTATCCCTGTCAATAGGCAATAATATTTCTTTTAGCTGTCGTAAGACAGCTAATTTGTCAGGCAATTCACAACATCATTTACTTCGCTATGTCGGTTAGCCATTAAACAAAC
>Ga0209396_1004239_pt1 | contig 14037 bp, 12 predicted proteins | sample GOMGulsemesocosm_6_FD_184638 | JGI IMG/M metagenome (GOLD analysis project Ga0209396, IMG submission 184638) | Methane-oxidizing microbial communities from mesocosms in the Gulf of Mexico - GOM8C Gulf of Mexico (SPAdes) (version 2) | ecosystem: Environmental > Aquatic > Marine > Cold seeps...
TTAAGTTTTTTGAAAAAATGTCTTCGGCGTTCCCCAAGCATCAGCCAGAACAGCCGCCGCAAGATCTCGTCGCTTTCTGCCGTTATTATACCCGTGGTTTCGAATCGCCTTTATTAGCGATGGCAGTACTAAGCGCGATGATTGCGATATTAGAAGTATCGTTATTTGGTTTTATGGGGCAGCTAGTGGATTGGCTATCTACTCATGATCCTGAAAGTTTCTTAAATGATGAGAGTGCTAACCTCATTGGCTTAAGTGTATTGATACTAGTGGGGATGCCGCTATTGGTATTATTGCACTCGCTGATCATGCATCAGACATTATTGGGTAATTACCCTATGTCTATTCGTTGGTTAGCACACCGCTATTTATTGCGCCAAAGTGTGTCTTTTTTCCAAAGTGACTTTGCCGGACGTATTGCCACCAAAGTAATGCAAACTGCCTTGTCAGTACGTGAAACCGTAATGAAACTACTGGATGTATTAGTGTATATCTCAGTGTACTTTATTGCGATGTTAGTCATGATTGGTCAAGCCGATATGCGCTTAATGCTGCCTATGCTGGCGTGGTTTGTTGGTTTTATTGCTATCCAATTATACTTTGTACCGAAACTTAAAAAGATCTCGACAGAACAAGCCAATGCCCGTTCAATGATGACAGGTCGATTAGTGGATAGTTATACCAACATCACCACAGTGAAGTTGTTCTCGCATAACTCTCGCGAAATGGTGTATGCCGAAGAAGGCATGGATGAATTCCTGGTGACGGTACATAAGCAGATGCGCTTGGTTACCGGTTTTACTTTCTGTGTCGAGTTATTAAATTACTTATTATTATTTGGTGTTGCTGCTATTTCGATCATGCTGTGGTTAGACGCGAGTTTAAGTGTCGGCATTATTGCTGTTGCGATCAGTTTAGCTTTACGTCTAAACAGTATGTCGAAATGGATCATGTGGGAAATTGGTGGTCTGTTTGAAAATATGGGCACAGTGATTGATGGTATGAATACCTTAGCCAAGCCGATTGATATTGAAGATAAACCAAATGCTCAACCTCTGACTGTATCAGCAGGTGAAATCGAATTTGATAACATCAGTTTCCATTATGGTGAGTCCGCGGGTGTGATCGACAAGTTAAACCTCAAAATTAAACCGGGTGAAAAGGTTGGTCTAGTGGGTCGCTCTGGAGCAGGTAAATCGACCTTGGTTAATTTGTTAATGCGCTTTCATGATGTGGAATCGGGTGCGATAAAAATTGATGGTCAAAATATCAATGATATCCAGCAAGACAGTCTACGTGGCCAGATTGGTATGGTGACGCAAGATACCTCGTTATTACATCGTACCATTCGCGACAACATTATGTATGGCGATCCTGATGCCAGTGAAGCACAGTTACTGCAAGCAACAAGACAAGCCTGTGCCCATGAATTTATTAGCACCTTGACGGATACCTTTGGTAACAAGGGTTATGATGCGCAAGTGGGCGAGCGTGGGGTTAAACTGTCGGGTGGTCAACGTCAGCGTATTGCCATTTCGCGGGTATTATTAAAAGATGCTCCAATCCTGGTATTAGATGAAGCGACCTCGGCGTTAGATTCTGAAGTGGAGTCAGCGATTCAGGATAGTCTGAATGAACTGATGGATGGTAAAACCGTGATTGCTATTGCGCATCGACTATCAACTATTGCGGCAATGGATCGTTTAATTATTCTTGATGAAGGTCGTGTAGTAGAGCAGGGTTCACACCAAGAACTGCTTGCTCAACACGGTATTTATGCCCAACTTTGGGCTCATCAAACTGGCGGCTTCATTGGTGAGAATGCCTAATCAGCAGTAATTATACCAATCACAATAAATAGATGCAGCTCGCATAGTAGTCAATATGGTGAGCTGCATATATTCATTTTCCCTATATCAATACTTTCTATAAATCCCCTTGTTATATCGAAGTACCTCTTTAGTGTTATTTTCTATTCTTTCATTTATATCGCATTGATTCATATCAATAGTTATTTATACTGCAAGCGTAGAATATGAATAATAATAGTTATCATTAGGATTAGGTATAGATATGAAGTTAGCGTTATTAAACGATGGGGCAGTCGCTGAAATTACCGACATGTCAGGTTTACCAGCCGATACACGCAAGAAGTTAATGGTTATGGGCATATTACCTAAGACTAAAGTGACGCTGATTCGTCGTGCGCCTATGGGTGATCCTTTACAAATATCAGTACGCGGTGTTTCTGTTGCAATTCGTAAGCAACTGGCGCAGCAAATTGAAGTTGAGGTCGCTTAATGTTGTATCAAATCCTAACGATTGGTAACCCGAATAGCGGTAAAACTACCTTATTTAATGCGTTAACAGGTGCTAACCAACGTGTTGGTAACTGGGCTGGTGTGACGGTCGATAAAAAAACCGGGCGTTATGGTCACGCCGGTGATGAGTTTTTATTAACAGATTTACCGGGTATCTATGCGCTGGATAGCAGCAATGAAGTCAACAGCGTTGATGAAATGATAGCGTCGAAAGCGGCGTTAAATCATGCTGCAGACCTGATCATTAATGTGGTTGATGCTTCATGTTTAGAACGCAGTTTGTACATGACGCTGCAACTGCGTGAGTTAGGCCGTCCTATGGTTGTGGTGTTAAACAAGATGGATGTGCTCGCGCGCCAACGCCAAGTATTAGATATTAAAAAATTAGAAAAAGCCCTTGGTTGTCCGGTCTTAGCTTTGTCTGCCAATGCTAAAAATGAAGTCAGTGAATTTAAGCAAGCTCTGCATTCATTAGTGCAAAAAGGCGTAAATATAACACCGCTGGCGATGAATTATGGTCCAGAGATTGAATCTGCCATCGGCGAATTAGATATTCATTTTTATGAGCATGATGTAGAGCCAAGATCGCTGGCAGTACGCGCATTAGAAAATGACAGTTTAGTGAGCGACTTGTTAAGCCTTGATATCCTCATCCAGGTGTCAGAGATTAAGAATAAAGTAGCGGAGTCAATCGAAACCGATTTCCATATTGCCAATGTACGTTACACTTTCCTACACAAATTATGTAATAAAGTGCGTCGTCAGGAAGGTAAGTTAAGCCGCTCATTTAGTGATAAAGTCGACCAAGTGGTATTGAATAAATACATTGGTATCCCGTTCTTCTTTGCGGTGATGTATCTGATGTTTATGTTCTCGATTAACATCGGTGGCGCATTTATCGATTTCTTTGATATCAGCTTTGGCAGCGTCCTTGTTGATGGTGGCCATTACCTGCTTGATGGTGTATTACCTGTTTGGTTGGTGACTATTATTGCTAATGGTATTGGTGGTGGTATTCAAACCGTTGCCACTTTCATTCCGGTGATTGGTTGTTTATATTTATTCTTGTCATTACTTGAAAGCTCGGGTTACATGGCGCGTGCCGCATTTGTGCTGGATAAGGTAATGCAGCGAATTGGCTTACCGGGTAAAGCATTTGTGCCACTGGTACTTGGTTTTGGCTGTAACGTACCTGCAATTATGGCGACACGTACACTCGAACATGAGCGTGAGCGTCGTTTAGCTGCAGCCATGGCACCGTTTATGTCATGTGGTGCGCGATTACCTGTATATGCATTATTCTCGGCGGCATTTTTCCCTGAGCATGGCCAGAATATTGTCTTTGCTTTATACATTATCGGTATTCTAGTCGCGGTATTTACTGGGCTCATATTGCGCTGGAGTTTGTATCCTGGCCGCAGTGATAGCTTTATCATGGAAATGCCGGATTACGAATTACCGACAATGCAGAATATGCTGATCATCACTTGGCAAAAACTAAAACGTTTTGTGTTTGGGGCCGGTAAAACTATTGTTTTAGTTGTGGCATTCTTAAGCTTCTTCAATTCATTAGGGACAGATGGCAGTTTTGGTAACGAAGAGACTGAAAGTTCGATATTGTCGCAAGTTGCACAAGTCGCTACCCCGTTACTTGCGCCGATTGGTATTCAGGCTGATAATTGGCAAGCAACAGTCGGTATTATCACCGGTATTTTTGCCAAAGAAGCGGTGATTGGCACCTTGAATAGCTTGTACTCAAGCGCGGAAGGTGATGATGCGGAGTTTGACTTATTAGGCAGCTTAGAAGAAGCTGTTTTATCTATCCCTGCAAACTTAGCGGAGTTAAGTTATGCCGATCCACTGGGTGTTGATGTTGGCGATTTAACCGACATGGATGCAGTTGCAGATGATCAAGAAGTTGATGTGACTATCTTTGGTAATTTAAAAGACAGTTTTGGCTCTGATGCTGCAGCCTTTGCATTCTTATTGTTTATTCTTTTATACACACCTTGCGCTGCGGCAATGGGCGCTTATGTTCGCGAATTTGGTCGTCCATTTGCAGTATTTATTGCTGGCTGGACTATGTTCTTAGGTTATTTTGTGGCCACAATGTACTATCAAATTGTTGAATTTTCAGCACATCCAGCATCAAGTATGGGCTGGATAGGCTGCTTCAGCATATTGATGCTGGTGGTTGTTTTACTGTTGAAAAAACAAGGTAGCAAAGTGAAACTACAAGAGGAGCAGGGCCAATATGATTTTAACTCGCCTGAAAGATCATCTTGTTGTTAACGGCAAAACCAGTCGGACTAAACTAGCTAAAACTTTCGGTATCAGTGAAGATGGAATCGATGCGATGCTGGCGCTGTGGATAGCGAAAGGCAAGATATCGACAACAGTCAGCAAACGTCCTCGACTTGGACAATCTAACGGCGATGTTTACTATCGTTGGAATGATGAAAGTGAACTCGCTGTTACTGTTATTAACTAAATTGGTATCAGGTAAATAGCGTTTTTAATTAACAAAGCCCGACCGTATCAATGTAAAGGCAAATACTTGACTAATTAAGTTGGGTATTTGCCTTTTGTCAATTACAGCCCCGTTTTTACCTTATATACTGAATACTAATCATTACTAAAAAGGTTAAATCAATGCAAATTACAGACTTAGCTGAGGAACAAAGAATCCTCCCAGTGTTACGTCTTGGCTTTCGTCCTTTCTTCTTAGCCGGTGCTTTATTTAGCATGGTCGCGTTATTATTGTGGGGGGCGATGTTATCGGGTTATATCACGTTCCAACCTTATGGCGGTGGACTGTGGTGGCATATTCATGAAATGTTATTTGGTTTTGGTTGCGCTATCGTTGCCGGTTTCTTATTAACGGCGATTCAAAATTGGACTGGGATACGTGGTGTCTCGGGCTTACCTTTATTTGGCTTATTTCTACTTTGGCTGGCTGGACGTATTGTTTTACTGTTGCCAACATTATTAAATGACTACGTTATCATGTTGATTGATTTAAGTTTTCTTCCTGCAGTCGCTTATATTTTAGGCAAACCTTTGTTTAAAATTAAACAGTACCGTAATTTATTTTTTGTACCGCTATTAGTTTTATTTACTGTTGCCAACATTGAAATGCATTTGGCTAAATTAGGATTAGCAAATATGACAGTTAGCCAAGCGGCTTATGCTTCGGTAACTTTGATGGCTGTTTTAATGTCGGTGATGGCAGGTCGTGTTGTCCCGATGTTTACGGCGAACGGCACCAAAACTGCAAAAGTATTACCTTTGCCTTGGTTAGAAAAACTGGCTACTGGTAGCCTTGCTATCATTACCGCATTGCTATTACTTCAGCCCTTATTTACAGTGCCAGCATTTGTATTTGGTAGTTTATTTCTGCTCTCGGGTGTATGCCAAGCAATACGCTGGTTCCGCTGGAAGCCTTGGATTACCTTGGGTGTACCACTGTTGTGGTCAATTCATGGTGCTATATTCTTTATCTGGGTAGGACTATTCACTGTGGGTATGAGTTACTTTATTGAGGTACCATTTGTTAGTCATTTATGGCATTTGATTACAGTTGGTGGCATGGGCGGATTAATTCTAGCTATGGTTTCTCGAGTCTCATTGGGTCATACGGGTCGTATGCTACAGCAACCAAAAGCAATGTTTTGGGGCTTATTGAGTATTTTTATTGCGGCAATTATACGCGTAATCGGTCCGATTTTTTGGATGCAACATTACGTTACTTTCATCAATTTGAGCATTGTATTTTGGTTTATTGCGTTTGGATTGTTTGCATATCATTATACACCCATGTTAATTAAGCCACGTGTAGACGGCCGACCAGGTTAGAACCGTTTGACAGCTAAACCAGGTTTATATAAAGTGGCAGCGTGTGCCACTTTATATAACTATAAATATGAATTTAATCCAGTTTTACAAATGCTTAGCGGACGAAACTAGGCTTAAAAGTATTTTATTAATACAGCACGAGAATGAGTTATGCGTGTGTGAATTAACGCACGCATTACAACAAAGTCAGCCTAAAATATCTCGTCATTTGGCACAATTACGTCGTAACAAACTTGTGATCGATAGGCGCCAAGGCCAATGGGTCTATTATCAAATAAATCCTCAGCTAGCAACTTGGGCACAGCAGATCTTAGCGCTAACTTTAAAGAATAACCTCGACAGTATTGGTAATGAACTAACCCGCCTAATCGAGATGAAGAATCGCCCATCATAATGTAGCTAAATACTTCTGAACTGCAGCTATATTCACGCCCTGTATTAATAAACTATATTATTGATTAACACTTTGTTTTGCTATTTATTTGGTGATATTAACTACAATAAAACAGAACAAGCTGTCACCTTAATGTGTTACTATCGAGTTAGGTCATAAACAGGGATGATTAATGAGTAACATTACAAGCAACGCACTTGACGTGTATTTTGATGAACTACAGCGGTTCAGTCAGTTATTGTCTAAACAGGAAGAATACGATACAGCGGTTGCTGCAGCAAATGGAGATAAGGCTGCACGAGATACGATGATCCAATCTAATCTTAGATTGGTGCTTATGGTGGCCAAGAAATACCAGAATTACTCACTTGATTGGGATGAGATAATTCAAGAGGGTAATACAGGTTTAATGCATGCCGTTGATAAATTCGACCCCGAGCGTGGCTGTCGATTTTCAACCTATGCCGTTTGGTGGATAAGGAATAACATCGAACAGTATATTATGAATCACTCCCGTACGATCCGGATCCCCATTCATGTTACCCGTGTTTATAAACAGATACTGAAAGCGTCTTCTGAACTCGGTCTTGATCTTGATACCAACGAGGGTATTACTAAAATCTCACAAGAGCTAAAGATTTCGCCCCGTAAAGTATTGAATATATTAGGTCACTACTTCAATGAAGGGTCGCTGGATAAAGAGATACGCAGTGGTGATGACTTATTAGCGAGTTTAAAAGACTTGGTTGCCGCAGAGGTTGATTGCCAGCCGGATATTCGTCATGAAAAATGTGATTATTACGAGTACATGGATGTTTTATTAGAATACTTACCAGTGCGCAGCCAGAATATTATTCGCTTACGCTTTGGTTTTAAAGGGCAAGATCCGATGAGCTTACAAGCCATTGCACAATTGATGGATATTTCCCGCGAACGAGTCAGACAAATTATTCGTAATGGTTTGAACCAAGTTCGAGAGCAATTATGTGCGAATGACTTGGTAAAGGAAGATTTTGATTTTGAGGCGGATGCTATTTTGACCACAAATGTGTGATTATACGGATGTCAGCTGTAAACTAGCTGACATCCGTTATATGGCTATGCCAATTAAGACTTCACATACTAAGCTTTAAACGCCATATTAAGTAAGGTTATTAACTTAGCTGGATCATTTTGAGCTTGGGTAATCTCACCTAATGTCACAGCTTGTTCTGGATTAATAGAAATAGTGATACTTTGCGGATCATTAATAAATTTAATAAAGGCTTCTGCTGCACTTTTTGCAACTTTCACTTCTGCATCACTCAATTCATTATTACTTGTTTCAAGGTCTGCAGCTAACATTGCGTTTATTTTATCTGATACACGCTGCTTTAACTCTTCAACACTTGTCTCTGAATTTTGCGCTTCTTGTTTAATCATGCGCTTAACAAGCGATTGATCTGTATAAGTAAATTCAGCCGCGTTAAGTTTATAGTTCGGGTAAGAAAATAATAGTGTTACTGGTTGTTTCGGATCAAATTCGAAGTTTGCGATATTAAGCGAGTATTCCATTTTACCCATATCTTGTGCGCTTAAACCAAACTGCCAATCCATCACGTTATTAACGTAAGTATATTTTGTTGATAAGCTGATAAGCAGGTCATCACTGTAGCCGAGTGTTTTAAGCTGCTCTGCTGTTTGCGGTTCAATGTCATCAATGCTTATTGAGATCCCGTTTAGTGAAAAATCTAATGCAGCTGGAAACTCCGATGACGTATCCAGTTCATTTACCGTAATTTCGTTGATGGTGATCGGGTTGCCACTGCCGTCGGTTGGGCTTAGCACTACGTCATGTAGTTGGATTTTTTGGGTGATAGGTTCAACACTGAGATCGCCATATTTAACATCAACCATTGGCTGCATTTCGATGATCTTGGCATCAAGTTGGTTTGCTATCTTGTCTGTCATGTAAAACTTACCGCCAACATAGCTAGCTGCAAGACCGGCGATTACCACGCCTGAAATTAATTTAATGTTCATGATGTCACTTATAGTTTGAAATGAATTAGGTTAACGAAAAATATCTATTATTTAATTGATTATGTATTGGTTATCAAATGATTGGAATAGTTCCGAGGAATTTAAACGAAAAAACGAAGGTTTATTGCTAAACCTTCGTTTGTTATGGGTGAGCCATCAGACTATTGTTTGATTATTCGGTTAATAATAAACTAGGATCTATGATTGTTGCTGTTGCGCCACTGCTGCTTGCTAAGAAGCTCGTGATATGGCTTTGTAACTCAACTGTGCCCGCTGGATAGTCTACATTAGCATCAGGGTTATACGCAGGGTTATATACAATTGCTGAGCTATGATCTCCAAGCCCTAATAGAGCAACTTTTTTGATTGTATCGCTAATCCCCTTAATATTATCAAGATTTAGTTGCGTAATTAGCGGTGTAGTACCTGCAATCGGTGAGTAAGGAGCTCCGTTTGTAGCATCTGTAATCTCACCAGTACCAATAGTTACAATATTAGGAATGACCGCATCACCATTAACTTGTGCCAAGTAAACTGGTGTTGTGTCCGAGATTTCACGTGCTAAAGCAAATGGGTCAACAGTTTCAAGAACTGTTTGAGCTGCAACCGCGAAGCTTTGGATATTAGCATCAACTGTTGCTTGAGCGTCACCTGCAGCAGCATAGAAACCGTCAAAACATGCAGTTGGACCTTGATATGGTTTAGCTGGTTCAGGGTTATTTATTGGATCTAAAGCACAAGCAGCACCTGAAAAACCCTGGTAATCGGTGCTAGCAGACTGCATCAAGCCATGCTTAATAGTGCCACCAAAGAAATCTGAGTTAGCTAGTAAATATGGAACACCGCCACCTGGGTTAGCAAACGCCGCTTTATCTATCGCGAAATATGCATTACCTGCCATCGTTTTTTCAATGGTTGCCTGTAAGCTAATTCCGGACATGGCGCCAAGAGAGTGACCAAAGAAACTAACATTACTAGTATCTAGTACATCTAATTCTGTACCTGGTGTTGCAATAATCAGATTAAGACCGGCACGTAAACCGATTAAATCAGCTACGGCCTGTCGCATGTTATCGCGAGCAACAGTCAGGTATTCCAAATTCATGAAAACATCAGCAGTGAGCGGCGTAGTGACGGTACCATCGATTAATGCTCTTTCACCATGCAATGGCAAATCAATAGCCAGTATTGCGTAGCCATTAATAAGGGCATCACCAGATGCGAGAATATTCTCTTTGAGCGATGTAATACCATGCTGGTAGATAACCACTGGCACTGTTCCTGGTGCTGCACCATTAGGTGTAATTAATAAGTACGGTACATCTTGAACATCTTTAACTTTTGGAAATGGGCTGTACTTCGTAATCAGTCTTTCTGAATCAAGTTTAGTAGTATTATCAAGTTTGGTAAACGATTGACCAATAAGTTTGAGTTGTTCTGTTGGATCTTCGAGCTCATTAGCGTCAATGGATGGAGTGCCTAGGAAGAGCTTGGTTCCCAGATCGAGCTTTTCTTCATCAGTACCTGAATTTAATATACCTGAAATAATGGCAAGGCTCGGTATTGCACTTTCCCATGGTGTTTTATTATATGTTGTTGGATCAAGTTCTAGAAATGAAGGTAATTTAATCGTACCTTCATTTACATTTAAACCCGTAAAATCTACGTCAGAGCTAGGAATTTGATAAGCATCTAGTTTAGCTTTAAGAGTATTTATGTCTACGGGCGTAGGGTTACTGAATGCATAAAAGCCTGTTAAATCTTTACCTGCGGGATTTGCATCACCCGGCCATACAGCACTGCCGTTACCTGTTGCTTGAAGTGTACTTGCTGTCATAGCTTTGACGGCATAAAGCGCATTACCAGCAGACGAGGTAGTAAACCAGCTTGAATAAATAATGTTTTCATAATCGGCGATGCCATATGCATCCATTAAACCTTCAGCTTGCCAGATAATTTTTTGTGGTACTTCAAGCGCTGTACCTGTTTGATCGATTTGTTTATTCTTTAATGCCGCATAGTTGCTCGACATACCTAGTTTTTCACCTGAGCTATCGACTAATGAGTCTGTGATGGCATAGATATAATCACTGTCGTGCTCAAGGCTGCCGTTAAGAGGTAATACATTAAGTGATGTGCCCGTTGAGATAACTGTATAATCAACACCAGCAGTTAATGCAACGGGGTCACTCATTACTTTGGTACTAGAGACTGTTACTTTTGCGATCTTAACGGCTGAGTGTAACCGTGCTGAATCTGTTGTTAGTGTCACTCCCGTTGGTAAATCTAGTTCAATAACGAAAGGTTGCGTTGGGCTCCAACCATCTGTATCTCCCATCGCCACTGCAGGGTTACTGCGGTCTGTTAAATCTCCAGTAGTCGGAATGTCTAACGTACCATCTGATGTGTTCATCAATAGATAAGAAGGTATTGATAGCGTTTTGTCTGTAGAGATTAAATCAAATGCAATGCTTGATTGGCGATTAAGTGAATCGCTAATTGTTTCATCGATACGTAGCTCTGTGGTCTCATCACCGCAAGCTGTTAGTCCCAGTGTGCTTGCTATCGCAAGCGCAAGAATTGTCTTATTTTTCATTGATAACTCCGAATTTTGAATATAGTAATCTTGTACTAAGATAATGAGTTAAATAAGGGGGTTCCTGCGGGATATATTTATCCATCATATTGAGATATCGCATTTACTCTCCTTGTAATGTGCTGATCTTCCTTGGTATTAATACTTTGTTATTATGGTCTTACCAGTTTGCTTATTGTTTGCGAGTGTAGGGCATTAATACTTTGAATTTAACAGGCTGTCGTGTTTTTTGTGATGTTGAGCAATTACCAAAACTGCAATAATATAAATCAAAGTTATAAAATAATACTTTAGTATACTTTAAGTAGATATCATGATTCATTATATATCTCATTGAAATATAATCGTTTGTACGTTTAGCTTATGAGGTTTGGAGAATGATGATAGAAGTTTTTTAATACGACTTTTTTCTTAAATACTTAAAAAGTACTAATTAACATTTATGTAACATCGCTCACATTTTGATTTTTGTTATGCCCACATTTTTAGCAACAAGCATTGCAAGCATTAAATGATGCCCTATACTTATGCGCTTCATACTTTTTGATTAATTATCACAGCCTTTATGCCTGCATCTCTGCCAATATTATCATTACCACTACTTTCACCTTGCCTCATTATTATCCGCGGGATCCCGGGTTCGGGTAAATCGACACTCGCGCAGCATTATATGCAATCGGTCCCTGATGCCGTGCACTGCGAAGCCGACCATTACTTCATCAACAAGCAAGGTCAGTATTGCTATGACGGACGTAAAATAAAACGAGCTCATGAGTTTTGCCAGTTAAATATGCGTGACGCGCTAAGCCAAGGAAAATCAGTGATTGTGAGTAATACCAGCATTCGCTTATGGGAGCTAACTGCATTGTTAGACATTGCTGCAAGCTATGATATAACGCCGAATATCATTAATTGCCGTGGTCAGTTCACTAATACGCATAATGTGCCTGCTGATATAGTCGCTAGAATGGCGCTGGCTTATGAAGCGCATCCCGATGAAATCTGCTACATCCCACGTTAAAAATACAAAAACGTTACTTTGTTTGTTCTTTCGATATAAATAGCCATATAACTTGCTGCAAACCTTCGCTTTTGTCATATAACTGCAATAAAACTGAAATATAATAACAGCGCGTAAATTTGAAGCGCATAACAGCTAGAGAAGGCAAAGTAATGAAGCAAGTTTTAGAAGTATTTTGGCAGTTTTTTACATTGGGGTGGATCAGTTTTGGTGGCCCAGCTGCACATATCGGTTATTTCGAAAAAACATTCGTTCAAAAACTAAAGTGGATAGATAGCGAAAGCTATGCAAGATTAATCTCGTTAAGTCAGTTTTTACCCGGCCCTGGTTCAAGTCAGATCGGTTTTGCCATCGGTTTACGTCGTGCCGGTGTTGTCGGTGGTTTTACCGCGTTCATCGCATTCACATTCCCTTCGGTATTATTGCTTTATATTCTAGCAACAACCAACGCGACACAAGATGCGGCATGGTTAGTGAATATTACCCACGGATTAAAATTATTAGCGGTTGTGGTTGTTGCTGATGCGACGCTAAATATGTACAAAGGATTCTGTAAAGAGCGTAGTACGGTCACTATCTGTGTGGCAACGGCAGCGGTATTGCTGATGGTGCCGAGCCTGTTAACACAAATGCTGGTACTTATCGCTGCCGCTATTATTGGTATGCAGTTGAAAAAACCCAGCGAAGCAAAGCCAGTGCCTGCGATGAAAGGCGGGGTTAATTACTTACCGTTAGTGATTTTCGCTGTGTTGTTTGCGGGTCTGCCGTTGTTAACTAATTCACCAACATGGTTAACACTCTTTGCTGATTTCTACCAATCGGGTAGTTTAGTATTTGGTGGTGGCCACGTGGTATTACCTATGCTGCAACAAGCGTTAGGTGATGCGATAGATACTGACCGTTTCTTATTAGGTTATGCTGCAGCGCAAGCTGTACCGGGCCCTATGTTTTCGTTATCAGCATTCTTAGGCGCTGATTTGTTGGTCAATTCGCCATTGATGGGTGCGTTAATTGCCACAGTTGCTATCTTTTTACCGGGCTTTTTACTGGTACTCGGTTTCCATGGTGCATGGGAGTCGCTTGCGGCTAAACCGAAAGTAGCGGGTGCGGTATGGGGTATTAATGCGGCGGTTGTTGGCCTACTTATGTCAGCGTTATACCAACCCGTATTTACCTCTGCGATTGTCGGCCCTGTTGATATGGCGGCAGTTATCGTTGGTTTCTTTGCGCTACGCACATTGAAATTACCGATCATGGCTGTGGTTGCTAGCTTTATTGCATTTGGTTATGTGATAGGCCTTTAAAGGTTAGCTAAATTGGCTAACCATAAATAGTCAGCGTGACATTCGCTGCAATTAAAATAACCCAGCAATTGAAGGTGCTATAACCTTATAATTGCTGGGTATTCAGTTTCTATTAAACAAGATATACTTTCGCAAATAGAATTAAATTGCGGATTAAATAAAATGAAGGACTACTACCCAAAACGGATTGTCTGTTTAACAGAAGAAACCACAGAAATGCTGTACATACTGGGTGAAGAGTCTCGTATTGCCGGTATTTCAGGTTTTACTGTTCGTCCTCCGCACGCGCGACAAGCGCATCCCAAAGTATCTGCATTTACTTCTGCAAAGATAGATAAGATCCTGGATTTAAAGCCTGATCTTGTTCTTGGGTTTTCTGATATCCAAGCTGATATTGCTGGCGCATTAATTAAGCAGGGCATTGCTGTGCATATTTTTAATCAGCGCTCGGTTGAAGAAGTGTTTAACATGATCATGATGTTAGCAAGTCTGGTTGGTGCGAGTGATAAAGCTGCGATTTGGTT
>Ga0209396_1004245_pt1 | contig 14025 bp, 11 predicted proteins | sample GOMGulsemesocosm_6_FD_184638 | JGI IMG/M metagenome (GOLD analysis project Ga0209396, IMG submission 184638) | Methane-oxidizing microbial communities from mesocosms in the Gulf of Mexico - GOM8C Gulf of Mexico (SPAdes) (version 2) | ecosystem: Environmental > Aquatic > Marine > Cold seeps...
GACAGCGCTATGCAGCGAGAAAAGTGATTGTTTATAGCTGGGCATAATGCTCGATTAGCGTAATTTTAAGAAGGACATTCTATCAGCTAAAAATCCTTAACTGATAGAATAAGACGTGCGGCTATATAATTTTCTAGTCTTTTATTGCTCTTTCAACCAATAGGCTACTTTTTTAGCAAAGTAGGTTAAAATTCCGTCGGCTCCGGCACGTTTAAAGGCTAATAGGCCTTCCATCACGCAGGGTTTTTCTTCCAACCAACCATTTTGAATAGCCGCCATATGCATCGCATATTCACCACTGACTTGATATGCATACGTTGGAACTTGAAAGGTATCTTTAACACGTCGAACAATATCTAAATAAGGCATGCCCGGCTTTACCATAACCATGTCAGCGCCTTCGGCAATATCTTGAGCGACTTCATGTATAGCTTCATCGCTATTAGCCGGATCCATTTGATATGAATATTTATTACCACCTTTAATATTACTTGCTGAACCGACAGCATCACGAAAAGGGCCATAATAATTTGAAGCATATTTTGCTGAATAGGCCAAAATACGTGTATTCACCAAACCATGATTTTCTAATGCTTCACGAATGGCACCGACACGACCATCCATCATATCTGACGGAGCAACAACATCTGCACCCGCTTGTGCGTGTGAAAGCGCCTGCTTAACTAAAATATCTTTAGTGATGTCGTTTAATACATAACCATCATCTTTGCCGCCTTCACCAAGAATACCGTCTTGTCCATGGGTGGTAAATGGGTCGAGAGCAACATCGGTTATCACGCCTAACTCAGGAAACTTTGCTTTTAAAGCTCGAACCGTACGTTGCGCTAGGCCTTCAGGGTTATATGCTTCCTCTGCCATCAACGACTTTTTGTCCATGGGTGTTACAGGGAAAATAGCAATGGCAGGAATACCTAAATCTACAAGCTCTTGTGCTTCTTCCAATAATAAATCGATACTTTTACGTTCAACGCCAGGCATGGAGGCAATAGCTTCACGTTGGTTTTCACCTTCAAGTACAAATACAGGATAAATTAAATCGTTAACCGTTAATTGATTTTCTGACATTAAACGACGTGAAAAGTCATCGCGGCGCATACGGCGCATACGGCGCGCTGGAAATTGTCCAAAGGCATTATTCATAGCCATTTTCCTAATTAAGTTATGGAATTAAATCAGCGGTACTTAGTCAACGCTAATCTCTGTAAAATATTGTTGTTTTACTTGGTTGCGACCACTATCTTTAGCTTGATACAGCGCTTGGTCTGCCGCCGAAAATAAATTTTCTGGTTGTATATGCTTTTGTTGTTGATAGGTACTCGATCCACAGCTAATGGTTAAACTTATATCTACACCATTATAATTAACATGACATGCCTCAATGCTTGCCCTTAATTCTTCTGCAAGTGCTAACGATCCTTTGTTATCGGTTTCAGGTAATATTAAACAAAACTCTTCGCCACCATAACGAAAACCCATGTCAGCACTACGCCTTAAACACTGTTTAATACATGTTGAGACCGCAACTAAACATTCATCACCGGCTAAATGCCCATAATTGTCATTAACTTGTTTGAAATGATCAATATCGATAACCACTAAGCTTAAAGGTGTTAAATTACGACGACTACGGCGATATTCAGCTAGAATTTTTTGATCGTAATGACGACGGTTATATAAGCCAGTAAGCTCGTCTAAAGTATTTTTTTCTTGTAGCTCTTTATTTACTTCTTCAAGTTCTTGCAGCGCAATATTTAACTCTAGAGTACGCTCTTGCACCTTGCTTTCTAATTCATCTTGTTCAAAATCTGGCTGAAGTGGAAGGTTAGTAATCTTATTATTTTCATCTTTGCTTTCTTCTTTACAAATCAAAAACAAGATTAAAAGCGATAAAGTAAACACTGATAAAACTAACCAAGTAAACTGTAAAAGCACACTGAATAAGCTTAATAACACACTACAAATCGCAATAATAAAAAGATAAGAAACAGAGCGATTAAATAGCATTATCATTATTTTTCTGCCAATTTAAAAACGTGACGGGCATTGTCACTGCTGGCTTTAATTACATCTTGCGCGCTACATTGATAAAGTTCTGCGAGTTTATCTACCACATAAGATAAATAACTCGGCTCATTGCGACTACTTTTAGGCTTAGGTCGAATTGTTCTTGGTGTTAAATAAGGAGCATCAGTTTCAATCATCAAACGATTTAGCGGAATAGAAGGAATAAGCGCTTGTAGTGACTTTCCACGTCGCTCGTCACAAACCCAACCTGTAATGCCAATATACATTCCTGCTGACAAACATTGATCTAATTCATCACCATTTCCGGTAAAGCAATGGGAAACCATCGCCGGTATTTTTGTTAAATAAGGTGAAAGTAATTGAAACCAAGGAGTAAACGCGTCACGTTGATGAAGAAAAAGCGGCAATTGTAACTCTGCCGCTAAAGCAATTTGTTCTGCAAATACTTTCTCTTGTTGTTTAGGGGCTGAAAAATTTCGGTTAAAATCTAAACCACATTCACCTATGGCTTTTACTGATTCTTTTTTACTTAACGCTCTAATTTCATTTAGGTAATTATCACTAACATTATCAGCATCATGCGGATGAACACCTGCTGTAGAGTATAAAAAATTATCGTATTGCGTAGACAGTTCAGCTGCTTTTTGGCTTTCAGAAATGTTTGTTCCTGTCACAAGCATCGCTTTAATGCCAGCAACCTTAGCCCGTAAAATTAATGATTCACGGTCTTTGTCAAAACGAGCATTCGTTAAATTAACGCCAATATCAATCATTAACGGTCCGGGTTTATCAAGTTAAGTATCCTCTGAATCAACTTTTTTCTGGTACATCGCAGCAATAAATACGCCTAATTCAAACAATAACAACATGGGTACTGCCAACATAGTTTGTGAAATAATATCCGGCGGTGTTAGCAACATGCCAACGACAAATGCCCCAACCACAACATATGGCCTTTTTGTTCGTAGACTGGCGGGATCCGTAAAACCGGTCCAACACAATAAAATAATGACAATGGGTATTTCAAAAACAACGCCAAAGGCAAAAAATAATTTTAGAACAAAATCTAAATAACTACTAATGTCGGTAGCAATATTTACCCCTTCAGGTGCTACGGAGGTAAAGAAAGCAAATATGATTGGGAAAACCACGTAATACACAAAAGCAATACCACCATAAAACAATAAAGTACTACCACACATAAGCGGAATAACTAGACGTTTTTCATTCTTATACAAACCAGGTGCTATAAAAGCCCAAACTTGATAAAGAATAAAAGGCATGGCTATAAAAATAGAAAGTACCATGGTGAGTTTGAAAGGAGCAAAAAATGATGAAGCAACATCAGTTGCGATCATTTGCCCTCCTTCTGGCAAAGTCTCCATCAAGGGCTTAGAGACATATTCATAAATTTCATTGGCGAAATAAAATAAACATAAAAATACAACCAGTACTCCCACCACAACGTTTAATAAACGACTGCGTAACTCGAGTAAATGATCAAATAAAGTGTAGCTACTTGCTGAAGAAGAACTCATTAAGATAACTTATTATTGTCTGGAGAAGATAAGGGCGAGATATCGGTAACTGGCTCAGTCTCTTTTATAACCTTATCATTTATTTCAGTTTTTTCTGAATCTACTTTTTCTGGTTTTTTATCTTTATCAAGTTCATAAGGACGATTAACCATTTCAGCAGCTTCTTTTAATGTTTTTAATGATTCGGCAATTTCGGGAGACAAGTTTTTCATATCCGCTTGTTCAGCTTTTTTTAAATTTGCATGTAACTCTTGGATACGTAACTCTTCTGTAAGCTCAGTTTTCACGCTGTCACTAAATTTTCGTACACCGCTTATCCAGTCACGTACCGTTCGAATTGCAACAGGTAAACGTTCTGGTCCTAAAACCACTAAACCAATTATCGTAATCAGCGATAGCTCCCAAAAGCCTATATCAAACATCGCTTAAGCCTGATCTTTTTCTTTTGTTGTTACTTTTTCATCAGCAACTTTTTCATCAACTGCTGTAGATTTATCAGCTAAGTTTTCAGCAATCTCTTCTTCTTTTTTAGTACTGTCATCAGACATGGCACCTTTAAACCCTTTAATGGCTGAACCAAGATCTCCGCCTAAATTACGTAACTTTTTAGTACCAAATAATAAAACTACAATAACCGCGACAATTAATAATTGCCAAATACTGATACCACCCATGAAAAAACCCCTATTATTTATAATAGATTCATTATAAAGTTTTAATATGAAAAATCATCCTTTGATGCACAATATAATGAGATAGGACAAACTTTGCAGGAAAAGCAGGTTAAGTACTTCACTTATTTGAACTACTTACTACTGATCAGCACCGCTTTATTCTCCGTTGAGGGTAATACTGCCTATGATCAAGACATGGACAGTACCGCTGAAAAGAAAATAGTCAAACCCATCCAACAGCCGCCAAGGCACGTTGTACCCAAGCTTGTTCCTGAAGATTGGAGCCAAGACGTACACGATACGATTGCTAATTCCGTTTTTCAATCAGCCGCCTGGTTTGATGGATTTTTTACAGATAACGATACTCAGCAAACAGACCCAAAAGCCACAGCAAAAATACGTTTCGGCTGGATCCCCAAAGCCAGAGACTTTGCTGAGTTTAAAATACGTTTTCGCTTAAAAGTACGCTTACCCCACTTTAAAGATAAAATGAGTATTATTCTTTCTGATGAAGACGAAGTGCAAGATAATAAATTACCTCTAGACGGCGTAGGTACTAGACCAGAAACTGAAGAAGATCATTTTTCGGCTGCAGTTCGTTATGTTGTAGAGAAGGAATTACACCGCCTAATAGATACTCGTATAGGTATTTCTGGGGGGGATATTTTTGCCAAAGTACGACACCGTCAATTATTCGAAATTGATCAAGATCATACATTTAAAATTGAGCCATCAAGTTATTATTTTATTGATGATGGTTTAGGAGCCAAGTTATTATTAGAATACAATTATCAAAATGATGAAAGTTCTCAATATAGAGTTAACTACACTATTCGTGGTTCACAATCGTTCAGTGGTATCCGTTGGAAGCATGGTTTTTATAAATTAAAGCAACAAAGCTCAACAACCGCTACCGTACTAGGTTTGCAAGTAGAAGGTGAGCGAAATGGAAATGAAGGCTTTTTTATTGATAAATATACCCTGAGTTATCGTTACCGTTTTAACGCATTACGTGAATGGTTATTTTTTGAAATTGAACCTTTTCTAGAATGGCCTAGAGATGAGAACTATACGACTACACCTGGTATTGCATTGCGTATTGAAGGTTTTTTTAATAAAAAATAACCTAAAATAATTTGTCCGATTAAGCGCTAACTTTACTGATTGTTTCAACTATTGATTTTGTCATTTTTGCAGGTCGGCTAATATGATAACCTTGGCCAAACTCACAACCCACCGTTTGTAGTTTTTTCAACATCTCTTCTGATTCAATACCTTCTGCAACTAAGCGGTAACCATAATTATTACCTAAGTCATGTAGTGCTTTCACTAGAGATAAATTTTTATCACTCGTATTAAGCGAACGTACAAAACTACGATCTAATTTAATGAATTCAAATGGGTAGTTATGTAAAAAATTTAATGATGAATGACCAGCTCCATAATCATCTAAAGCCAGCTTGACACCGAATTCTTTCAGTTTACGTAGATTTTTCAACGCCAATTCGCTTTGATGAGCAAAAGCAGACTCATTAAATTCTAAAATTAAACGTTGTGGTTCAATCTCTGCAGATTTTATCTGATTAATCAATTTGTTTAGTTGATTAGCTTGTGTCAAATGACGCCCTGATAAGTTAATACCGATAAAAGCATTATGATAATCAGGATTAACCTGCCAATCTTTTAATTGTTCACTTACTTCTTTAATCACCCAAGTTTCAATATCTAGTATCATGCCGGTTTCTTCCGCCATAAAGAGAAACTCACTCGGTGTTAAAAGCCCCTTAATCGGATGTTTCCAGCGTAATAAAGCTTCAAAGCCAATAGTATCGGTTAACGCTAGATTGGAAATTTGTTGATAATGCAATTCAAACTGATCTTCTTTTATCGCAATACGTAGTTCTTGCTCTAACGTCATACTAGCGATTAACTGTTCACGCATACTTTCATCAAAGAAAACATAACGACCACGCCCTAAGTTTTTTGCTTGGTACATAGCTGCATCAGCATCACGTAAAATTTCATGTGAATCTTTATATTGGCTACTACATTGGGCAATACCAATACTCGCATTAGAATATAAGGTATGTCCTTCTAGAGAAAAAGGTTTAGCTATGGCGCTAATAATACGAGAAGCGACTTCTTCTATATCTTCTTGTGCTTGTAAAGAGTCAAGTAAAATAACAAATTCATCCCCCCCTAAGCGTGCCAATATGTCATTGTCGCGTACACAATCTTGTAACCTTAAAGCTATTTCAATTAAGAATTCGTCGCCAGCATGATGACCTAAAGTATCGTTGATCATTTTAAAACGATCTAAATCGATAAAAAGTACTGCAAATCGTTGATCTGGGTGTCGTTTCAAATGCCGTAGAGAATAATTGAGCCTGTCGGAGAACATGGCACGATTAGGTAATTTAGTTAACGCATCATGATGGGCTTCGTAATAAAGTCGCGCTTCAGCTTTTCTTCGTTCTTCAATTTGCATACGCAGATTCAAATTACTTGCTTGTAATTCTTGTGTACGTTGACTAACTATTTTCTCTAACTCTTCGTTATTTTTTTCTATTTCAGCTTGCGCACGCTTTCGTAAAATAGCGGTTGCGACATGTTGACTTATAAAACGGATTATTTCTAAATCTTGACATTTATAAGCACTAGAATCTTGATAGTGCTGAATGGCTAAAACACCAAACAGTTTCCCATCTTCCATTAATGGAGCCGCTAACCAAGCTTGCGGCATTTTATCTTTAGGGTAAGTTAAAGTTAATGGTTGCTTAGACGTTATATTGAGTTCTGACAGTGAAAATACTTCTTGGTTTGAGATTAACGTCGGTAATGCAGATTTTATGGCTAGCTCAGTTAAACCATTGCCCAGTACTCTTGCAACAGGAGTAAGGACTTTTTCATCATAATAATATGGGAATTCAAGTAAAGAATTCTCTTTATTTTCGCCCTCTGATATCAGTGCAATATATAAGTTTTTTGCGGGCAATACGGTATTAATTTCTTGATGTATTGCATCATAAAAGCAATTAATATCTTGGGAGTGTGCTGTAATCTCTGAAATAGATAATAGCGCTTTATGCATTTTTACTGCTTTTTTACGTTCAGCGATTTCAAGTTGTAATTGTCTATTGGTATCCGTTAACTTTTGCGTACGTTGTAGGATATTTTGCTCTAATAATTCACGGCTTCTAACACGATCTATCGCTGTCACCAAATGCTGGGCAATAAACTCAAGTAATTGACAATCACGCTCATCAAAATAAAGTCTTTCGTCGTAACTCTGTAACGCTATAACACCAATAACTTCCTGTCCGCGCCTAAGTGGTACGCCTAACCAATCAACACACGAGGTACCATAAAGAAAAATATCACCTGATTTAGCTAATGCAATACGTTCAGCGGCGGTACAATGTAAAGGTATTTCACTTTCAAAGACCATTCCGGTTAAGCATTTACGCCAATCGGCTACTTTTAAATGATCAAGTAAGCGTATTTCTATAGGATTATGGCAATGGGCAAGTTCTAAATTTTGTTCGGAATTAATTAGAGTAATATGAAAACTGTCAGTGATTAACAAGGTTTTAATTACTGATTCAAGCTCGGCATAAAACGTAGCCATATCGGTTACTGTACTTGCCAATTCTGACAATTGCAGTAAACCCGATTGCATTGTTTTAACCTGACGATACCTTTTAAGTAACGACTTTAACTTAGGAAGCTGGCGTAAAGCCTGAATATCTTCCTTTGCCTTTTGTTCCATTAAGGCGGTTCCATATTGTTATTAGTATTATTTTTAAGCGGTTAGTCTACCAAGTTAATTGCTGTTGGCTAGTACCTTCACTTAATTTTTTATATTAATACGTTATATAATTCATTTTATTCGCATAATATTATAAAAGAAATGATCTGTTTTAGTTATTATTCATCCAACCTTGATCAATTTTCTAATAATTGAAAATAAAAAAAACGATGGCACAACCATCGCTTTTATACTTTATAAACCTACAAAAACAGTAGACTTATGTTAATAAACATTAATTTAGAACTTGTAAGATGTACTTAAAAAGAAAGTACGACCAACAACGTCATAAATATTAGGCACTGTACCCATGTCGTTACCACCTAAGACTTCCTCAGGCTCAGTATCAAGAATATTTTTAACACCACCAGTTACTTGCCATGCACTATTTACGTGATAAGCCGCTGAAGCATTATGGTAAATTACGTTGTCAGTTGAGAAGTTATCGCCGTAATATTCACCGTCCATACCTTGAATATATTGAGCGTTGTACATTAAATTTAAGTCTTCTGTAACGGCTGCGTTAACTGAAAAGTTAGCCTTAAGTTCAGAGTACCCTCCCATATTTCCGTCGATGGTTCCTTCATAAGCAATATCATCTTCTTTAAACTCAAGTAAGTAGGTGGTGTCTAAAGCAACCGTGAACATGTCACCTCGGTAGCTAATATTCCAGTCAATACCTGAAGTTTCCTGTGAACCAATATTTGTTAATGACGACGTTAATGATGTTAAGTCACCATTTTGTGCTTTAGTTGGGTCAATATTTATCGTACTACAAGCGACAGTATCACCTGCTTCACACTTATCTAGCTCACTTTGTACATTAACACGACTAATTGCATCAGTGATTTTAAACGACCAGTAATCAAGAGTTGTTGATAAACCTTCTGTAATTTCCCAAACAGCACCTAATGTAAATGATTCACTTTCTTCTGCTTGTAAATCTTCATCACTGGTGTAGTTAACTAAGATCTGCGCATCTTGGGCATTTCCCCATGGATCATCTAAATAATCAAAAGAACCAGAATTTCCGCCATATAACTCGCTAACGCTTGGTGCTCTAAAGCCTGTAGCTGCTACTGAACGAATCATAAATGCTTCATTGAAACGATAGGTAGCACCTAACTTCCAAGTCGTCGCGCCACCAAATGTTGAGTAATTATCGAATCGAGTTGCAGCTTCAACAGTAAAGGCTTCTGTCAATGGAATTGACATTTCACCATAAATTGACTGAACTGAATAATTACCTTCTGTTGCATCTTGTTGCGCAGCTGTACTGTCGCCTGATTGTGTTAAAGCATCAGGCGTATAAAAGCCACTCTCAAAACGGTTTTCAATACCCACTGCGTAGCCAATTTCACTTTCTGTAGACCCACTAAAACCAGCAGATAGAATGAACTGTTCATTACCACCTTCATTTTCTTCAGTGTAAGTAATTCCTTCAGCCACTAAAAAGTCGTTATCTATGCTCTGACAAGTTGGAACACTTACGTCTAAACAATCAGTAAACCAAAGGTCTTGATTCTCATAAATACTCTGTTCCATTGCCGTTGCATTGATAGAGTTTTGTACGCTATCTTTTGAGTCATTTCTCCCATAAGTTGCAGAAATATCCCAGATTGAATCATCTTCTAAGTAACCTTTAATGCCTACAGATGCTCTATACGTATCAGTTTCTTGAGAATAAATACGTGGACCTGCATCAGTCATTCTGCGACGGTACTCAAGTTCTTCAACTGGTATTACAGGTGCTACATCAGGGTTCTTGGTATTTAAACAATTGCCAATATTATCTTCACCTTCTTGGCATACATCTAACATGATAGATGCCGGCTGTGGTGCCATTTGTTGATCAGATTCTCGACGGGTATACATAAAATCAACATTTAATTCCGTATCAGAATCTAGCTCTGTACTATAGCTGCTAAATAAGCTCAATAACTTATTAGGTGTTTGTGCGTAACTATCTTCTGTGTAGTCATAAGAGCTATCTCTTTCTTTAAAGCCGCCATTGCCATCTGGCACTAGACCACCTAAAGATCCTTCAGGAATGAAAGACGATTCACCGGGTTCAACGAAATCGCGGTCAGCTTGCATAACTTCACCACGATCTGAATACTGCACACCAACAACTAAATTGCCGCCAGCCACCTCTCTACCGTGTAAAATGCTGAACCCTTTACTTGTGCCGTCACCTTTATCTGTTTGGCTGCCATCTGCTGTAACTTCAGTGCCTTCAAAATCTTTTTTAGTGATAATGTTCACAACGCCAGCAATAGCGTCTGAACCATAAACTGCTGATGCACCGTCTTTTAATATCTCTATTGATTTAATCATTGAAACAGGAATAGTATTTAAATCAACTGAAGAGTCAGCCCCTGTTCCAGATGAAACCATACGCCGGCCATTCAATAGTACTAAAGTACGTTGTGTGCCCATACCACGTAAGTTAACAGTGGCAGAGCCACCTGAGCCATTATTTGAAGTAGAACCTAAGCTCATGCCCGCCGCAGAAGGTTGTGTTGATAATATTTCTTCAACTGACTGGTAACCACTTTGCATAATAAAGTCTGATGAAATAACAGTTACCGGGCTAGCTGTTTCAACATCGGTACGGTTAATACGAGAACCCGTAACTTCAATACGTTCAACTTTGTCTACATCTGATTCATTAGCAAAAACATGAGTTGTAGTTAACGCTGCACTACTGGCAACACCAATGACCAATGCACGCTTTATCGCGCAAGTTAATTTATTTACTGAGTTCACAATAATTTCCTCTATAAGTACATATCTAGTTTTTATAATCTAACAAGACATCAATTTGTCTATGACTAGATAGTGCTTGATAACATCGCTGAAGTTCGTTATTTAATGCGGTGAAATTGTTATGAATATTGCTGAAATGTAACTTTCATCGAAGGTGGACTATTTATCCATCAAAAACGATCTATAGGCTGAATTATTAATCGTTAAAAGTACGGAATGATTACAAAATAATTATCTTTAGTATGTTTTTTACAAATTTTAGGCATAAAAAAACCGACTTTCGTCGGTTTTAGTGGTCAAACATAAAATAAGATTTTAAGCTGCCATTGAGCCTTTCAATTTATTTAAGGCATTTTTTTCTAATTGTCTCACACGCTCAGCAGAGATTTGATATTTATTCGCTAAGTCTTGTAAAGTTGTTTTATCTTCCGATAACCAACGTCTACGGATAATATCCTGGCTACGTTCGTCTAAAGTAACTAAAGCATTAGAAAGACGTTGATTAGCATGAGCCGTATGATTTTGATCTTCAACATGAATAGCAATATCTGACTGATGATCTTCAAGATATAAGGCTGGAGAATAAGTACTCGCTGAATTATCAACATCGTCAGATGATAACTCAAAGGCTTGATCTTGGTTACTCATCCGAGATTCCATTTCTAAAACGTCTTTAGTGGTGACACCAAGTGCTTCAGCAACATTGTTGATTTCATCATTACTAAACCAACCTAAGCGTTTTTTGTTTTTACGTAAATTAAAAAACAATTTACGCTGAGCTTTAGTAGTAGCTACTTTAACAATGCGCCAGTTACGTAAAACGAATTCATGTATTTCGGCTTTGATCCAATGAACAGCAAACGATACTAAACGTACGCCTACTTCAGGATTGAAGCGTTTAACCGCTTTCATCAAACCGACATTACCTTCTTGAATCAAGTCGGCTTGTGGTAAACCGTATCCGGCATAACCTTTAGCAACGTGAATAACAAAACGTAAATGCGACATAATAAGCTCTTGTGCCGCTTGTAAATCATTTTCATAATAAAGACGAGTGGCGAGATCATTTTCACGTTCCGCGGTAAGCATTGGAATGCCATAAGCAGATTGCATGTAAGATTCAATACTGCCGCTACGTGGAACCGTTAGCGCCAAAGATTGCATCGGTATACTCATTTTAAAAACCTCTCTTCTAAATTCTTGTCTAACTAGCTCGCGATAATAGCATACATATAGTGTGTAGGCGAGTAACGAATCACACATTACCCTACAACACAAGACGAAACAACTCGACTCGATAACTTTATCTGTTTTTTTTGTGTATATTTGTTAACATGAAAGTAGCATGAATACTTTATCTTTTACAAAACAACAGGTTAACCATTGATTAACAGGTATATTACTATCGCATGAAGTTTTAAATTTGCAGAAATTTGAATTTTAGAGGGTTAAAATTTGTACTCATATGTTGCTCGTCAGCCAATTCTAGATATTGATCAACACGTTGTCGCTTATGAACTATTATTTCGCGATGGAAAAAGTAATAGTTTTCCTGATATCGATCCAAACCAAGCAACTTCAAATATTCTCACGAACAATCATTTAACCCTCGGCTTAGAACAAGTAACAGGAAATCTACCTGCTTATATCAACTTTCATGCAGACACCTTACTTAAGCATTTCCCTAGTTTTTTAGATCCTAAGAATGTCGTTTTAGAAATTTTAGAAGATGTGCCCGTAACAGATGAATTATTAGCAGCATGCAAAGCTTTGAAAGATCAAGGTTATACCTTAGCGTTAGATGATTTTGACTTCGCTGATAAGTGGCAAGCTTTTTATCCTATTGTTGACATTATTAAAGTTGATGTACTTGAATTTTCCATCTTAGAGATTAGTAAATTAGTCAGAAAACTGGACAGTTTAAATGTCACATTATTAGCTGAAAAAGTTGAAACAGTGGAACAGTTCGAAAAATTAAAAATGTTAGGTTTTACACTGTTTCAAGGTTATTTTTTTGCTAAGCCTGAAATGCTCAAACAACGAAAAATGACTACAGCTAAACAAAATATATTTGAATTGATTAACCAAGCCAGCCAAGTTGATTTAAACATTAGTACCATCAGTGACATTTTTGCTGTCGATCCCGGGCTCACTTATAAGTTACTACGTTTTATTAATAGTCCAACTTACGGCAGTAGCCAAGAAATCACCTCATTAAAGCATGCACTCACCTATATTGGCCAAGTTGAGTTGAAGAAGTTTATTGCTTTACTAGCCTTGTCAGACCTCAGTTCAGGTAATAATACAGAAATAATGCGATTATCACTTGTCCGTGCTAAATTTTGCGAACAAATAGCATTATGTCGTCATGAAAGTGAAAACCCACCTATAGCATTTTTGACAGGTATATTGTCGTTAATTGATGGTATCTTAGATCACGATTTAGCCAGTGTACTTGATATTCTCCCTGTGCATGAAGAGATCAAGTCGGCGTTAAGAAATGAAAAGTCTGATTTAGCTAATTATTTATCATTAGTAAAAAATATTGAGCTCGGCCTATGGGAAGAGGCTGAAGTTATTGCTGATGAAATAGAATTAGACAGTGAACTTTGTTTTCAAGCTTATAAAAGATCACTGTCTTGGGCAGACGAAATTCTCATTTGTGGGGCTGAGTAAGAAGACTCTATAAATTAGTCTGCTGTGGGTTCAATAGCGCGTATATGTTTTCTCACTGAAATATAACTGCCTGACAAACCTAATAATACGGCGAATAATATTAGTGTCATTACTTCTGAAAAAGAAAGTCCGATAATGGCAAAATTACTTTGATATAAATCTGTTAACTCGGCGAGAGCTCCTGATAAATACTGAATTAATATTGCTACGCATATCCAAGCAACGACCCCCCCTAAAATACCATACCAAACACCAGCATATAAAAAAGGCCTTTGAATAAAACTATCTGTAGCTCCAACTAATTTCATCACCGCTATAGCATCTTTTTGGTTAAGTATTGCAAGCCGTATAGTATTGCCAATTATCAGAACAACGGATAAGCACAGTAATACAGCAACACCAACAACCAGATCTTCAATTAACGTTGCAATAGCTTCTAAACGAGATAACCATTCAAGGTCTAACTTACCTTGATCAACCTCTCGCTCTTGTTCTAACTTTAAGAGTAATTCAC
>Ga0209396_1004249_pt1 | contig 14016 bp, 13 predicted proteins | sample GOMGulsemesocosm_6_FD_184638 | JGI IMG/M metagenome (GOLD analysis project Ga0209396, IMG submission 184638) | Methane-oxidizing microbial communities from mesocosms in the Gulf of Mexico - GOM8C Gulf of Mexico (SPAdes) (version 2) | ecosystem: Environmental > Aquatic > Marine > Cold seeps...
TTTACTCTGACCCCAAACTTCCCATGTTGATCATTTTTTCAGGAAGGCATGGTCTTACGTTTGAAGAAGGCGACGAACAGCGCGAGCTACGCAGTGAGATATGACTGAACCTTGAGCAAAGTGGCCTTCACCAAGGCAACAAGCGCTTCAACGGGTTCAAGATCCGCCAAATCTGTACCTTGCATGTATCGATGTTCTAAACTCTCTGCGCTAATCCGTAGCTGATTGCTGCCAAGATTGGCGGCGCTAGATTTTAAACTGTGAACTGCACGGGTCATTTGTTCATGGTTTTGGCTTGCAAAACCTTCCTGCAAATCAGTAGTCTGCTTTCTAAGCGAGTTCTGAGCCGCTTCAATGAGGGCTAACCCACGTTTCTCACCAAACCTTTTGCGGTAATTATCGCAAACCTGGGGGTCAAAAGTGTCTGTCATAGCAGCGATAGTTCCTAATTAATAGCCCGACAAAATTCTTGATCTATGATTTGACTTGGCTCATGATCTACGATTAAAACGTGTACAGGTTAACACATCCGAGCTTTTCCGCTGGCCACCTATCTAAGCCTAAATCCAACAATTAACCCCAGTGTTAGTAGGGATAATGGCCTTACTTTGGGGAATACATGAGTTTAACTAAGCAAACTGTAGAAAACAATCTAGGGGGTAAAAGGCTTATTTTGTGGCTAATTGTGGCGCTAATTTTAAATGCCGCAATGGTGATTTATCTGTATGTAGATTTATATCAAACCAACACCAGCGAAATAAAAAGTCGCCAGTATCATTTGGCTCTGGAAGACGTAAGAGGCGACATAGAGTATTACAGTGAAGTTTTGACCATGTCCTCACGCCTTTATTCCTTTACTGGCAACGAGAAGTGGAAGAACCGTTATCTTGATAACGCTAATAAACTCCAAGACACGATTGCCCGCTCCAAAGATTTTACATCAAACGTTTATATAGATGTTCTGGCCAAAATGTTCAACGATGCCAGCGACAAACTCGCCGCTATTGAATCTAAGGCTCTCAGTGAACAGGCGATTGGTTTGCCTTGGAAAGACAATATTCTGTTCGGTCGGGAATATCAGAAACAACGACAGCTCTACGTAAGCGGCATTCAGCAGTTCTCGAAATCTGCACATAGTAGTATTCGTCTGAATCAGCTTAAATCGCGAATTGCCTACATAGATGAAGTGCTCACTATGTCCGCACGAATGGCGAGCTTTACGGGCGACATCACTTGGGAGGAGCGTTACTTGCGTTTCGTGCCATTGTTGGATGCGTCCATAGCTGAGGCATTGGAACTGTCAAATAATAAAAAGCTGGAATCTCTTTTGGCCAAAGTCAGTGATGCCAATGGCGCGCTTATTGCGATTGAGGAGGCTGCATTCGGATTGGTGGCCAAAGGCGATCTCCCTGCAGCTCAGGTTCTCATGTTTGGTGTTGACTACGAAAGTCAAAAATTGATTTATGCAAAAGGAATGGATGAATTTGGCCATGCGCTCAGTAGCGAAGTTCTAGCTGAGATACAAACGCTTGATAAAAAAACACAGTTTAGCGCCGTTCTAATATTATTGCTCTTTATGCTTTTGATGGGCTTCGCCTTGTTTGTTATTTCGAGAGTTCATGCCTGGGAAGAGAAGCTGGAACTTCGAAATCGTGAGCTAAAATCAAAAAAAGACGAACTGGAGATATTCTCTTACAGTATGTCCCATGATTTGAAGGCGCCGCTAAAGACAATACTTGGATTCTCTACCCGTATTGCCAAACATTTGGACAGGGGCCGGTATGACGACTTAAGTCTACTGAACAGCCATGTGCACAAAAATGCCGAAAAGTTGGACGTACTGATTGATGACATCATGGACGTCATAAAGTCTGAAAAAACAAAAGATCTTAGTGAGGAAGTTAACTTTCCAGAAATAGAGGATCACATTCGCGATGGTGTATACAGCCTGGGCCATGAACATGTTCAGCTTCTGACGTCATTCAAGCATACTCATACATTCTATGGTCAGAAAAGCTCTTTAAAGCAGATTTTGGAAAATTTGATTGGAAATGCCTTCAAGTATCACAATCCCGGAGTCGAAAATCCTTACGTAAGTTTAAAGACCAGTAGTGAGCCGGACGGAAAGCTGCAAATTACCGTCTCAGATAATGGCATTGGCATTCCTGAAAATCTTCACGATAAAGTGTTTAGTATGTTTTTTCGGGCAGATGCAAGCTTATCTTTTGGCAGCGGTTTGGGTTTGTATTTGGTGAAGAAGAAAATTGAAAATATGAAAGGTGTGATTGATTTTTCGTCGAGCCCAAGAGGGACTGAGTTTATTATAACTCTTCCGAATAAATTTTAATTGGAGGTAAGAATGGCCAGTGAGTGTAATTCCATATTAGTTGTAGATGATAACGAAAGTGATCGTATGTTGGCCCAGTTTGCTATTGAGGATGCTGGTGTAACAAAAAAAATATTCTTTTCCAATGATGGTGAAGATGCTCTCAATTTCATGAAAGAGTATGACCTATATAAAAAGAAAGAGGGCGATCTTTACCCGCCCAATGTTGTGTTGTTAGATATCAACATGCCAAAAATGAACGGCTTCGAATTTCTTGACCAATACGAAAAACTCAACGCTGATGAACGCTACCAATCCCTTATTGTGCTTATGCTAACCTCTTCTCATTCGGACGAAGACAAGGCGCGCGCTGAAAAATATGATGCCGTTAAAGGCTTTATCACCAAGCCGATTACCGAAGAGCGCATTGCGGAAATTGTAGCAGGGCTGTAAGTTTGGGGTCAGAGTAAAGACTCTGTTCGCTTAATTGTAGCAGGCTAACTTGCGGCAATAGCTTGTGGGAATGCCAATGAACCTTGTTTGCTCTATTGCCTAGTTTGCCGCGCTGGCGGATCAGCTCTATAGTTAAATTGAAAGAATTGGGGGACTTCGGGCACCGCGGATCACTGGTGAGGTGGGCATGTTAAACTCGAGCGGAAATGAGTTGTCGTCAGGTAAAAAATTCAGTTTAGGCATCTTCTGGATGTTTCTGGCTAGCGTGCAGGTTTGTATCGCAGGCAATGCTGCCATGCCAACACTGCTTTATCATCACGAAAGTGGCAGCTCGGCGCCTTTTGCGTACGCAACACCAAAGGGGGTGGTGGGAGCGATTCCTGATATCGTACGCCATCTGCTACAGCCTATGGGTTATCAGCTTTTGGTTTATCATACCCCTGAAGGGCGAATTTACTCGGAGATGTCTGCAGGGCGAGGTGATCTTCTTTTGGTCACCACCCAAAAAGGGCTCGATGTAGGCGATTATCCTTCTAACATTCTAATATGTCCCTCAGTGATCGGCCGAATTCCTGTTGGGCTGTATTTCCTTGCCAAGCCTCCCGTAGACAGACCAATTGCTGAGATGCACATAGGGGCTATTCGTTTGGCGTCGTTTAAGCGCAGTATGGCCCGTGAGTTTCAGTTTAAGAACCTCACGCGGTTTGGCAGTCACGAGCAAGTATTTAAAGCGTTAATGGCTGGGCGAATTGATGCAGCGATTTTAGATCCTTACACCATAAAAAGCTTATCCCTTATCCATCAGCGACCACTGCCCAGTCGCTTGGATGCAAATTTGGGAGGAGTGGCGGCCTATATAGGTTTGTCTAAGGCAACTGAAGAGCGATATGGAATATTTGACGAACTCTGCCAACAGGCAGCTATTTGGGAGCAGGAGGGGCGTTTTGCTGAATTCCTTGCTCCCCATTTGCTTCCTGCAACCTACGCCCAATAAACTATATCGATGAATGTTTTTTCGACCATAAATCCCAATAAATGATTTTTACTCTGACCCTAAATTTTAAATTTCAGACCCCGAATTTTTCCTTATAAATCGAAGCATTTTGGAGTAATATTTCTCTTCAGAATATTGGATTTAATTATTTAAGGAAAAAACATGAAGCGAAAAATATTTCAACTTAAGACTAATTTGGCACGGGCCTTGTTGTGCTCGGCTGTGCTTTTAAGCGCTTCTGCAATGTCTCTGGAGGGGGGCTCCAAGGTGTCCGATGAAGCGAAAAATATTTCAACTTAAGACTAATTTGGCACGGGCCTTGTTGTGCTCGGCTGTGCTTTTAAGCGCTTCTGCAATGTCTCTGGAGGGGGGCTCCAAGGTGTCCGATGAAGCGAAGATGGCAGGGCCGGAAATCGTCGGCTTGTTTAAGCATGATCGCTTGGCCATTAATTTTTTACGGCAAGGTTATATGATTGAATCGTATCCGGAAACGGATGTGGTTAATGCCTTGTTGAGATATGAATTTTCTGGCGGGATATTAAAAATAAAAGATCTTGCACCACCGAGTTTTGTTACAGGTAGAGGCTACGAATGCGTGATGGCGAATTGGGGAGAGTATCGAATCACCAGCGACGGGAATAAAATTACCTGGCATGTGGTCGATGACCCTTGTGCCCCGCGAGCAAAAGCCTTTGATGGTGAAGTCATGACGCGAGTTAAAAAATAATTATCTAAGAGAGCGTGATGAGCTTATTCCCACTCATCATGCTCTACACGCTGCGCGGCAAAAAATGCGTCGATTTTGTCTAAGGTTGCATACAGCCCATCTCGCTCTGCTTGAGAAAGACAAGACTCAACACGATCGGCGAACTGCTTGCGCTCTGGGGCGATAGCATCATGCACGTCAGCGCCTTTTTGACTTAAGGCGATGAGCTGCATTCGCCGATCTCGCTTTGAGCGCCGAACATCAATCACACCCGCCGTTTTAAGCTGTTGAACGGCGCGAGATACTGTCGTTGCATCTAAGCCAATCTCCTCGGCAAGCTCCTGATTTGTGTGAGGACCTGAGGCAGCGAGAAGGGCGAGAATTCGCCAGTCTCGTATACGAATGGATACGTCGTCAACCTGAATGGCGCCACGAAAGGCCAGGTTCTGGGTAAGGTTGAACAGGCGATAAGGCAGATAAGTCTGCATATCTAGCGCTTCACGAATCACAAGATCCTTTGGGGATTTTCGCTTTTGTGATGTGTTTAAAGCTCGTACGTTGGACATCTTTATTTTTCCAGTTTGCTGTTATGCCTATAAGATACGTTTTTTATCGCTAAATCAAATCGCCAGACCGCAGAGAGCTGCTTTCTAAGGCCCTAGAATTTCGCTCGGGCCGTGACGCCCCATTCGCGTTCATTACGCGACCATGCCAAGCCATTAAAGGCCTGAAAGCCCTGGGGGGCGATGGTTGGATTGACGAGCGAATTTGCCGTTTCATACCGGGAGCCCTGATTACTTACGAACGCTCCGCCAACGGCACTGTCTTCTTCAAACAAATTTTCAACCCAGATGGTGACTTCCCAAGTGTCGGTTTCAAACCCTGTGCGCACATTAAATAGCGTGGCACTTTCAATGAAGGCGGTTGCCGTTTGAACCGTTGATTGATCGGATTGGTAGCTGACATCAATTCGGGTCTTCCAGTCGATAGTATCATTCATTGGGCGCAGATATTGAACGGATGCGTTTGCTTGGTATTCGGAAACAAACTGTAAGCGGGTTCCATCCAAAACTGGGTCTAGCCCTAGGCCCCCTAGTGCGCCAAAGGTGTACTCATCATAAGATGAGTCAGTGTAAGCCAGTCCAGCAGAGACGCTAAGCCCCGGCGATAGATTAGCTTGCAACTCTGCCTCTAAGCCCTGAATAGAAGTTTCTCCAGCATTGGCATTCAGAACGGCAAAGGTTTGGCCGAGCGCACGTACAATCTGGTCCGACCAGCGGGTGTAAAAGGCGGCCACGTTTAGGGTGGCCTGACCATTGGCTAGGGTATTTTTCATTCCCAGTTCGTAGTTCCAGCTTTCCTCAGGTGAGTAGCTTCTTTCGCTATCCAAGATTGCACCGGTGGTAGTTGCGACGTTAAAGCCACCCGTTTTCACGGCCTTTGCAACACTGGTATACAGCATGCTTGAGTCTGAGATTTTATAATCCAACGTCAAGCGTGGTACGAAGTTATCGAAGCTGGCGGATTCTTCGAATGTGCCACTGCTTAAGCTTAGCGGGTTGGTGTCCATGGCGCTCACATCTTTGTCTTCCGTGGTCCAACGCCCATCCAGCGTGAGAGACAATCGTTCGCTTAGCTCGTAGCTAAAAGATCCAAAGATCGCAAAACTTTCGGTATTTTCTTGCGAGTGATTGACCAGCCCTGGAGGTAATAATCCGGCGAGTGGTGAACCTTGCAGTGCGGCCGCAAGCTCCCAAGCCTCGCCGACAAATCGGTCGTCATTGACGCTTTCTTTTTCCAGCTTGTAATAATAGGCACCAAACATCCAGGTCGCTTTACCGTCGCTATTGGAGGTGAGTCGAAACTCTTGGGAGAATTCCTCTTGATCTACCTCTTGGCGAAGATAGCGAATGGAGCGGGCTTCATAATCATTGTCGATGGCACTTTCAAGGTCTAGGTCGTTGTAACCCGTGATCGCGGTGAGAATAAAGGGCTCGAAAGAAAATTCTGCAGCAAGGGACGCAGAGAAATTATCGTGATTATTAAAACCAGGGCTGACTGCGAACCCGTCATCGTAACTAGGCATCTCGCCTTCAAAACCTTGGAGGGCTAAAGGGAGAGGGGCTGGTGTTGGGTTAGCGGCTGAAATATTGTTGTCCACAAAACGCAGAGGGTTGTCACCGTTGCGGGTCTTATCAAATCCGACTCGTGCGACTATTTCTGATTCGTCATTGGGGTAAAACATCAAAGCACCGGTGACAATGGTACTCTCTTTACTGTCAAGATCGTCGCCGGTGAGTTCGTTGGTAAAAAATCCATCCGTTTTTGTGCTGACCGCACCAAGCTGGGCAAGCAGGCGGTCATCGATTAGTGGTCCACTGATGTTGCCTCGCAATTCGTGGTGGCCGCCATTGCCTGTGGTAGCGGTAAGCTGACCGGTGAACTCATCGCTGGGTTTCTTCGTAACGAAGTTTATGGCGCCAGCAAAAGTATTGCGACCAAAGAGCGCGCTTTGCGGACCTTTAACTATCTCAACTCGATCAATGGTATCGCCCAGCATTGAGTCCATAATATTACGCGATGATTGGTAGACGCCGTCGATAAAGAAGCCGACATTGGGCTCGCCAATTGTCGTCGACATGCCACGAATAACCGGGGTGGAAGATTCGTTGCCAACCAAGCTTGCAAAGGTGAAGCCGGGTGTGAGCAAGGCAATGTCTTTGACATTGTCTATGCCCGCGTCTTGAATATCGCCGGAACTTAAAGCTGTGAGAGCAAGAGGGACATCCTGCAAGCTTTCCGAACGTTTCCTCGCTGTGACGATGACCTCTTCAAGCATCATTCCGGGTTCGTCATTAACCTGGGCTTCTACGGTGGCGGCGGTTATACAAAAAGGCAGTGCCGATGTGAGCATTACGGTTTTATATTTATTCATCAAATTGTGCTCCCTTATGTGCTTGCATATTGTTAGACATTGTCAGAATTCAGTGAAGAAAAGTTCAGTGATTAAGCGTTCAATGAAGAAAAGCGCCCTCACTATGGCTGCTATAGTGGAGGTTAATGCATGCAAATGCAATCAATTTAATGAAGTTGCAACTTATAATAGACTATTGCAGCTTTTATTTGTAAGCTGCATCAAGCTTGAAGAGGCATAAGTCAACGCGGCGGATTATCCGGGTTAAGTCATCTTAACGAGCAGGCACATCTAATAAAGGCATATGGATACTCTATGAATAGCTCACCCAAGGCATCTTCCCCAGGCTCGTTTCCATCTGGCCAGTCAGTCAATGAACGCTTAGTGAGTTTGGGGATTGAGTTGCCGGACCCATTTATGCCGATCGCGCGCTATGCCGCATTCCGTCGCTCGGGTGCAATTGTTCAGCTCTCGGGACAGGGGCCCATCCTGCAAAATGGCGATGGGATTTTCGGTAAAATTGGCCGCGAGCTGACGCTTGAAGATGGTGTGAAAGCATCCCGTATCACTGCGCTTAATATGCTGGCGCAAGCGAACTCCATTTGCGAGGGCGACTTGGGGCGAATTGTTCAGTGGATAAAAATTACAGCCTATGTGAATTGTACAGATGATTTTTTTGATCAACCCGCGGTCATTGATGGGGCCTCAAACCTTCTGTATGAGGTGTTTGGTGATGTGGGTTTGGCGGCACGGGCGGCCGTTGGAGTCAACGCTTTACCGATGAACACACCCGTGGAGATACAAGCCGAATTCGAGGTGTCAGTTTGAGGAAATTACTTAATAGTGTGGGGCCGGGGATTGTCTTTGCCGCGACAGCCGTGGGTGTTTCGCACCTTGTACAGGCAACGCGTGCAGGGGCAGACTACGGTCTTTCGGTTTTGGCTTTTGTGCTACTTGCCAATATTCTCAAATACCCATTGTTCCGTTTTGCCATTCTTTATTCCGCTGGAACCGGAAAAACGCTTCTCGAAGGCTATCGCAATATTGGCTTGCCTGCGCTCGGCATGCTCATAGTCTCAGTATTGATTGATATGTTTATTGCGGCGTCTGCAGTGTCTCTTGTAGCAGCCGGAGTGGTTAAAAGTGTGACCGGAATCCAGCTGTCTGATACGGTAGTGGTCGCCGGTCTTGCCGGCATTGCGTTTCTTATCGTGACTGGATCGCGCTATCATTTATTCGAGCGAATGACGGTTGTCATGATGTTGGTTTTGGCAATTCTGGCGCTCGCGGCAGCGCTGATTGCAATGCCATCTGCCGTTGCCGCAGGTTCTGAAATTTTTCCTAAAATTGACTATACACCTTCGCTGATATTATTTTTGATCGCTATGGCAGGGTGGATGCCAAATCCTGCCAGTGCGTCATTTTACTTGTCTGAGTGGGTTTCAGCGCGCAGGGAACACTCAAAACAATCGGGGCTTCCCTATGAGATTAAAGACGCTGCATTTGATATTAACCTGGGCTACAGTCTTTCAATACTTATCGCCGTGTGTTTTGTGGTTTTGGGCGCGGTGCTAATTTTTGTTCCCGGCATCCGTTTAGATGTTCAATCTGGCTCTGCTTTTGCCGATGCCTTTCTGCGTCTTTTTACAGCTACCTTCGGCGATTGGTCGCGTGTTCTGGTTGGTTCTGCGGCGATTTTAGTTATGTTCTCAACGATGCTCGCATTGTTTGACGGCGCCCCGAGAATTGCTCGTCGTGCGCTTGGTTTCGACAGCGATAGCCGTTTGCTTTTTTGTTTCATGTTCGCGGTACAGCTTGTGGGTGTGCTCATTATTATTAACTTATTTAAGGGCTCCTTCCGGTCTTTTATTGATTTCGCCACCAGTTTCAGTTTCGCGACAACCCCTTTTATTGCTTACTATAACTACCGACTGATGGGGAGCGAACCCGAGAATAAATCTCTTGTTCTAGGCAAGGCGCTGTGGTTATGGAGTTGGCTTGGAATTATTTCAATGGCTCTATTCGGGGTGTATTTTTTCTTAATGCGCTTTACATCCCTGCTCGTTTAAACGATCACTGTTTAGATGTTAATGGTTTAAACGCCTACTCATGTTAAAGGAAGTTATATGATCAATCGTCGACGTTTATTGGCTACATCTGGAGCGCTGCTTGCGCTCGCGGCTTGTCGAACAAAGCTTGACGAGACTCAAGAGATGCTGGCGCGAGCAAAAACCCTAATTGCCAGGCAGCCCTCATTCGATTTACATGCTCACCCTGGGAGAACATTTCTTCGGGGTGCGGAGAATCTTTCTCTATCATTGAAAACTCTTTCGCTTGGCGGTGCAAATGAAGAAAAGGCAATTGCCGATATGCAGGCGGGAGGCATGCAGTGCGCTGTGTTTTCAGCGGTGTCCGATTTGCAAGTGTTAGAACTCGGGCGAGGCGGCCTCTCTGCCTCTCGAAATTTTAAGGCCGGCGAAGCCCATGCCAGCTATCGCACGCAGATAGATCACTTAAACAAATTGTTCGATGCAGGCTTGGCACAAAAAATCAATTCGCCAGATGATGTCGATTCAATCTCGGCGAAGCAAAGCACAAAAGCGCTGTTGGGTGTGGAGGGCGGTGACTTTCTCGAAGGCAGTATTCTTAGAGTGGAGGAGGCTTATGCCGATGGGGTTCGGTGTATTACCCCTGTTCATTATCGTCACAATGAAATTGGCGATACCATGACCGTCGAGGCTGTGCATAAGGGTTTAAGTCAGACCGGTGTATCGGTGATCAAAGCGATGAATAAAGCCGGTATTATCATTGATATTGCTCACGCGAGTGAGCAGACGGCATTGGGAATGCTGGAAGCGTCTGAGGCCCCCGTTTTTTGTTCTCACACCCACGTTCGCACGGAAACCCTCGATGCGCCACGCTTCATAAGTCGAGATTTGGCAAAGCAAATTGCCCAGGCGGGCGGTGTGATTGGTGCGTGGCCTGCGGGCATCGGTATTAGCGACCTCAATGGTTTTATTGACCGTGTCTTTGAGCTCATCGACATTGTTGGCATCGATCACGTGGGTTTAGGCACCGATATGGACGCAAATTATAAACCCGTATGGGACAACTACCGGCAGTTTCCGGAGGTGGTGGCAGGCATGCTCAGCCGGGGGCTCTCTGAGGTCGATGCTGCAAAAGTTATCGGCGGGAACGGCATTCGTGTGTTTAGAGCGGTGGCCCAATTCTGATTTTCCTACGGCTTGCCGCGCTGGCGGATCAGCTCTATAGTTGTGTTGAAAGAATTGGGGGCCGTGGGGCACCTCGGGTCACTGGTGAGGTTGGGTATGTTGCATTCGAGCGGCAATGAATGGTTGTCAGATTAAAAATTTAAGCTTAAGCATATTCTGGACATTTTTGGCTGGCGTGCAAGTTTGTATCGCAAGCAATGCTGCCACGCCAACACTGCTTTATCATCATCGAAGTGGCAGCACGGCGCCTTTTGCTTATGCAGCGCCAACAAAAGGGGTGATAGGGGCATTTCCTGACATCGTAAGTCACCTACTCCAGCCTATGGGTTATCGGGTTTTGGTTCATCACACCCCAGAGGCGCGAATATACTCGGAAATGTCTGCAGGCCGGGGCGACCTTCTTTTGGTTACCACCCAAAAGGGCTTGGGTGTAGACGATTATCCTCCCAACATTATGGTTTGTCCTTCTGTGATCGGCCGAATTCCTATTGCGCTTTATTTCCTTTCCAAATCTGCAGTCGATAGGCCAATTGCTGAGATGCACATAGGAGCTATTCGCTTGGCATCGTTTAAGCGTAGCTTGAGCCGTGATCTTCAGCTTAAGAACATCACGCGGTTTAGCAGTAATGAGCAGGTGTTTAAAGCGCTCCTGACCGAGCGAATTGACGCGGCAATTTCAGATCCTTACACCATGAAAAGCCTCTCTCTCACCCTTCAGCGGCCCTTGCCTATTCCTTTGGTAGACCTAGGAGCGGTGACGGCTTATATAGGTTTGTCTAAAACAACTGAAGAGCGATATGGCATTTTTGACGAGCTCTGCAGGCAAGCGGCTATATGGGAGGGACAGGGGCGCTTTCCTGAATTTCTTGTGCCCCACTTACAGCCTGCTGTCCAAAGCCAATAAGCTAGTCTCTAGTGTTCTTGTGCTCTGTACTTCGGCGCTGTGCTCCGAGGTCAGGCAGTGCTACTATCTTTGCTTTAGCTGCCCTCACATTGCTGCACTCCTAAATAGACGCTATATTTATTCTGTTCAGGCACACAGGTAGTAAACCATTCAACACTATAAATAACGTGACATATGCTTTCATCGCGAGCCCTGATAACTTATATCTTATTGATGCTGCCCTTTTCAAGCATGGCAAAGAGCGTTGTGTTGGGAGCTATGGAGTACCCTCCTTATTACGGAAGAGGATTGAAAAATTTTGGCCCATTGATTGAGATTGTGGTCGAATCCTATAGGCATTCGGGGTATGAGGTAGAAATCGTATTTTTACCTTTTGCCAGAGCTATGTATCTCAGCAAGGCTGGAGAAATTGATGGCGTTGTCGGCGCTTGGTATTCACAAGAACGTTCAGAGTCTTTACTTTACTCAATGCCCATGATCGACAATAAGGTGGGGTTTTTTAAGAGGAAAGGCGAGGACATTACCTACAAGGACTTTAATGATCTAAAACAACAGGGCTACCGGCTGGGTAGTGTGAATGGATATATGTTGCCGGCGGGTCTCTTAGAGTCGGGAATAACCATTTACAACGTATCCCGAGAAGACCAGCTTCTAAAAATCCTTAGGGGCAAGCGCGTTGACCTTGTTGTATTAGATCAAGGCGCCGCTCGGTACGCCTTAAAGCAACCCAGATTATCTGGAGTAGAAAATAAAGTTGAATGGATGGAGCCGACGTTAGAGCGTAATCCACAATATTTGGTTATCTCAAAAAAAGCGGCGCGAGCGGCTGAAAAGTTGAAAGCATTTAACCAAGGATATAAATTTCTCACTGAAAGCGGTGAGGTAAGAAAGATTCTGAGTGACCATGGCCTGTCGCCTCAGAAATTCCAGTAATGAAGTTTGGGGTCAGAGTAAAAATCAGGGAAACTCAATATTTATCTATTTGCAGTTTTTAGGTTGCTAGTATGCCCCTGACTTCAATCGTTGATACAATCTAGCCGGTATATTATTCAAAGTCGCTTTAAATCATACCTTTGGTAACGATATGAATGTGAGGCTTCGCGTGAAGAATATCTGGGTTTGCTAAAGCAAAGCAGGAAAGAGAAAGAATCTATCGCGAATTATTTTAGGGGCGGGATTGGAATCATTGCGATTTAAGAACGAAGTAGAGTTGTACGGGAACAGAAGATAAAGATTAATGAAGCGAGGGTCAGAGGGTAGTTTTTACTCTGACCCCAAATTCATTACTCTGACCCCAAATTTCAAAATGGATCTCGGTTCCTTCAAGAGCCAATGTTATTAGCTTAAAAAATTAAATCCATCTATCCAGTCGTTTAGATGAACAAGCATATCGTCAAACAAGGTCTGAACGACCTCGCTAAGATCCTCGAAAAGCTCGATTGGTAGTGCTGCAATTTTGTCGTAAAAGTGATTGAGGTCCTGTCTTACGCAGCCAACTGTTGTATCAATATTTTCGCCCTCGAATACAGAGGAAGAATAGTCACATTCATCGAGAGAGTCTGCGTCTGCAACGTCTGCGACGCTTTGAGATTTCAATACCACCTTCACCTCTGTGGGAACATTGACCACTACACTGCGACGACTCGCACTAATCTCATTGGCACTGCTACCAATAACCGTACTGCCAAGATTGGCGATGATTTCATCGGCACTGCTGCCTATTACCGTGCTTCCAAGGTCTGCAAATATACTTCCAGCTGAAGCTTCAGCACCTTCGATGGTACTATTATTAAAGGCTGTAATGTCGCCTTCTATGTTAGTGCCGGAAAATTCTAACAGGCTATTGTTTTTGGCTTCAGCTGCCAGTGGGCCTACGTCAGGCGCTGGGTCAGAATCGAAGTCACTTACAAGGTCGCCTAGCATTACTTTTACACTTGCATTCTTATCGGCACTTATTCCATTCTCTGCATTACCACTGACTTCGACTCCATCTAAAGTGGCGGTCGCGCCTGTCTCTACGGCTAGGCCGTCGACGCTATTGTCCTTGATTGAGCCACCCTGTACATCAAGCGAGGCGCCTTTCTTAGCGATTACACCTGTCCCGCTGTTATTGCTGACCTCAAGATTCATCAGCATGACTCTTCGGGCGCCTTCGACAGTGATGCTTTTTATGCTTGGCATGGCAGTTGGATCAAGAGCTTCTAATATAACGTCATCATTTTTAATAACGACATCTTCATCACAAGTGCCCGAAATTTGGATGCTCAATTTCTCGTTGTAATTCCTTTGCTCCAGTGCTCGCTGAATTTCGTCGCCGGAATCACAATCTACGGGTTGATATTTTCTTGCATGGACTGCAGATGATATAACAATGGACACGGTAAAGATTACAAAAATCCTTATAAGCCAATTATCGTTTATCATTTTGACCTCCGATATATACCAAAAAGTAAATAAACCCTAGCCACTTAGGCTAAAGTTAATTT
>Ga0209396_1004254_pt1 | contig 14010 bp, 6 predicted proteins | sample GOMGulsemesocosm_6_FD_184638 | JGI IMG/M metagenome (GOLD analysis project Ga0209396, IMG submission 184638) | Methane-oxidizing microbial communities from mesocosms in the Gulf of Mexico - GOM8C Gulf of Mexico (SPAdes) (version 2) | ecosystem: Environmental > Aquatic > Marine > Cold seeps...
TTTTTAACATACATTACACAGGTTTTTATCATTTTGAGAGGGAAGGCACATAACATGGCAATGAAGCTTATTTTAGTTATCTTGTTTGGATTGGCACCTGCAACGTTCGCGTTTGCGTCAGGTGGCGGTGGGGAAATCGTTGATCTCACTACGTCCAGAATAGGCTATTTTGCTATAATTATTTTTACCTGCGCATACTTGCTGGTAATGGCGGAAGAGCATTTACATTTACGAAAATCAAAACCTGTGCTGGTGGCAGCTGGTGTTATCTGGACCTTGATTGGTTGGCATTACGCTAACTTAGGTATGTCAGATGTAGCCGAAGCGGCGTTTAGGCATAACCTGTTAGAGTATGCTGAGTTATTACTATTTTTACTGGTTGCGATGACTTACATCAATGCGATGGAAGAGCGTCAGTTATTTGATGCATTACGTAGTTGGATGTTAGGTAAAGGCCTTGATCTTAGGGGCTTGTTTTGGTTAACGGGTATTCTGTCATTCTTCATCTCACCGATAGCTGATAACTTAACAACGGCCTTACTGATGTGTGCTGTAGTATTAAAGGTTGCTGGTGATAATAAGAAGTTTATTAACTTAGCTTGTATTAATATTGTTGTTGCCGCGAATGCTGGTGGTGCGTTCAGCCCATTTGGTGATATTACAACCCTGATGGTTTGGCAAAAAGGCATGGTTGAATTTAATGAGTTCGCTGCGTTATTCCTGCCGTCGGTCGTTAACTTTATTATCCCTGCTGCCATTATGACGTTCTTTATTCCTAAAGATGCTAAGTTATCAGGCGTGCAAGAAACGGTTTACACCAAACGTGGTGCTAAACGTATTGTATTGTTATTCCTACTAACTGTAGCATCTGCAGTTGCCGCACACAGTGTATTACACATGCCACCTGTACTGGGTATGATGACAGGCCTGGGTTATCTACAATTCTTCGGTTACTTCCTGCGTAAAACACTGCCAATTTCATTAGAGCGTAAACGTGCGAAAGCAGAACTTGCTCAGGACAGTAAAGCGCTAGAACAGCTTGGTAGTGTAGTGCCATTTGATGTATTCCATAAAGTGGCGAAAGCCGAATGGGATACCTTGTTATTCTTCTACGGCGTGATCATGTGCGTAGGTGGTTTAGGCTTTATGGGTTACCTCAGTCTGGCTTCTGGCATCATGTATGGCTCGTGGGACACTACAGTTGCCAACGTGGCAGTGGGTATCTTGTCTGCGATTGTTGATAATATTCCGGTGATGTTTGCGGTATTAAGCATGCAACCAGATATGTCACTTGGGCAATGGTTATTAGTGACTTTAACAGCGGGCGTGGGCGGTAGTTTACTGTCTATTGGTTCTGCTGCTGGTGTAGCACTAATGGGTCAAGCACGTGGTCTGTATACCTTTGCGGGTCACTTACGTTGGGCTCCAGTTATTGGACTGGGTTATGCCGCTTCTATTGTTTGCCATTTATGGTTGAATGACGCGTTGTTTTAATTATCTCGTCTAAACACAGAGTTCACTGCACGATTTGATTACGCAGTGAACTCTGCATTTCTTTAATACATTAGGATTAGATCCTCTATTTTACCCATCGAAGAAGCTACTTGCCAAGAATGCTCACAAGCAGTATCTGGTCGTTAAACGATCATAGATCACAGTAACTGTATAATTAATTTTATAGATATTTATATGGAGGATGATATATTCCCGCCGGTCTAAATTGGAAGGGAATTGTTATGAAGAAATGTCTTATTATTTTATTGCTGGCTTCACAGATGTCTGGCTGTGTTGCACTTGGCGTTGTTACGGCTAAGTCGGTTATGGATTATAATTCGAACGTAGATACAGGGAAATAAAACGATTATCTGCTGTTTCGAGTGTGCTCTGGTTCTGATCTTATTAACTGACCATTAAAAATAAGAATATTAGTCCCAGAGCATAGGCAAGATGCCTCGATATTAAAAACATATCGCAGCATTAAATCAATTCTTCTCAACCTCATCAGCTTGCGTTTGCACAGCATATTGCAATTGTTCTTCGAGCTCATCATGCTCAGGTTTATCTTTGATAGACATACTTAAGTCGCTGTCATCAAACACGTCAGAATCTTGTAAGATCTCAACCATGTCAGAGGCGATATCAGGCACTGAGTCAATCATGGTGCTGGCAATATCGGCAGCGTATTCAGGGATGGTTTCAGCAACTTGAGTCACGTAATCATTAACTGCACTTTCAATGTTCGCAGTTGCATCCCCCGGTGTTGCTTCCTCACTTTCAATTAGATTGCTGACGTAGGCTTCCGCTACCACATTTGATGATTCTGGTAACGCTTCTGAGACTGCCAAAGCGAAGTCGGCTGATTGTGTTGGTGATACATCGGTTAAACGGTTATATAGCTCTGTTGCTGTTTCTTCTGATGCAGCAGCTGTACGATCGACAGGACGCATATCATCTAATGAATCAGAAAGACTTGTCATGTACTGGTCGGTCATTTCGAGTAATTCTTCTTGATGATCCTCAACCATATTTTCAGCCGCAATTTCCATCATATCAATCCCGTTGTCTGGCATTGAATTAGCGATAGCAACAATAATGTCAGTAAACTGCTCTGGACGTTCGGTGGTGATCCAGTCGACGAGCTCCTCTGCTTGCTCAGGTGAGGCGTTGGTGAGTGCTTCGGCAATATGTATGCTCATTTCTGGTGCCGCAGCTGTGATGGCGCGATACAGGCGGCTGATATCAATTTCGTCAATAGTACTTAATGCCGCGGCTAAGTTTGAGGCATCATTGGGATCGCGCATGGCTAAGGTTTTTGCCATGTTCACGGCGGCGGCGGGATTGTTAGCCGCCAGACTGATCGCGACTTCAACTTCTGAGGTTTGCTCAAAAGAAGGCTGGCTATACTGAGTACGCGGATCCAGTTCTGATGCTACACCTGAAGGTGTTTGCATGATGAAGTTTTCTTGTTCATCGTGTGGCAACGCTGTTTGCTTGACCATATTGCCGATGATAAAACCCAGTAAGGTAATCGCTGCCATGCTTATGAATGAAAACAGTGCCGCGCTACCAAACTGCTCCATGGCTATAGACGCGAGATTGGGTCCCAGAATACTACCCAGTGCATAAATGAGTAATAGCGAGCCCATTGCAGCGAGGATCTGCTCTCTTAACACTTTATCGAAGGTTTCTGACATGCTCATTGGATAGAGACAAGCGGTTAGCCCCATCACAACTGCAATCGTTAATAAGGTGAGGTTAAATTGTGATGAGCTAATCAGCAGCGGCACTAATAAAGACAAGGCTGCAATGGTGAGTACCATGCCGATCATGGTTTTACGACGGTCAAATCGGTCAGACAGATAAGCTATTGGATATTGGAAAATAATGGCGCCAAAGATTGATGCTCCCATGAAGATGGATAAACTAAAACCTTGAATACCATTATCACTGGCAAAAATAGGCAACATGTTGACTAAACCTGCATACAGAAAACCGCCATAAAAACAACAGATAACACCGAGCGGTGATAGCTTCATAATGGTCATTAAAGACATCGACTGACTGTCTTCAATCTGCGGCCCTTGATGCTTGCTGATCACCATGGGGGTAATAGAAAGGCTAAATAGAATACCGGATATAACAAATAAGGTCACGTCAGTAACTGGTGCTACGTTTAACAAAAATTGACCTGAGAATAGTGCAGACATGATCACTATTTGGTTAATAGATAATATTCGTCCGCGGCTTTCTTCTGTGGCGCTATGACTTAACCAGCTATCGAGTGTGGCATTGGCACAAGCCATGCAAAATCCAGTCAGCATGCGCATTGCTGCTAACATTAATGGCTCTGGATACAGGCCTGAAAGTAAGATCGCCACCGAGGTTAAACTACCGCACATGGCAAATATACGAATGTGACCAACCCGCTGTAGTAGCGTGCGGCTATAGATAGCACCCAGCAAGAAACCTACAGATAGCATAGATAAGATGATACCTATGTTATCGACACTGATACCGTCATTTTGCATGCGCACAGGCAAAAGGATGTTACTTAAGCCATAACCAAGCATGAGCAAAAAGCCACTGATGAGTAACAATATAAAAGGTTTAAGGGTCATGACCACTGGCGTATTCTCTTATCGATTTAATCTAAAATTGTTGATTCATTATTATAGTAAGCTTTATAACATACAATTAACAAATGGTGACATCCGACTACGTCTTTGTGTAAATATTTTCACGCCTCTAAAAATGCTGTACACTTAACCAGTCTTAAACAACTTTTTCTGGTTAATTTTGTCTGCTACATATCTGGGTTTTTTATTATCGCGCCATAGCCGTGATCGTAATGGTAACAATGAATTAAGTTACTGGTTAGCATCTGAAATGGGTGCGGTTAAACTGATCCCGGCAACCCAGCCGTTAGTCATGTTCATTCCTCAAGATCAACTTACCACTGCATTAGCGTGTTTAAGTGAATTGAATCCGCGTTTTACTTTCAAAGATCTGAAACTGCGTAGCTTTGATTTAGAACTCATGAGCGCTTTTTATTTCCGTACTTCGCATGATTTTCACCGAGCACAAGAATTATTAAGACGTAAGTTGGTGACTGTATTAGAAGCTGATATTCGCCCGCCTGAACGTTACTTAATGGAGCGTTTCATTAAAGGTGCAGTCGAATTCACGGGTACAGCTGTGCAACGTAAAGGTTATGTTGAATTTCAACAAGCCCAGCTTAAACCAGCTGAATTACCAGATAACTTAGTCGACAAAATTAAACAGATTTCATTGGATATCGAATGTTCAGAACACGGTGAGCTTTACTCTATCGGCTTGTATTCATTAAGCCCTGCTTATTGCCCAGACGGTCAACCCTTTAAACGGGTATATATGATAGGTGAAGCGCCTGAGGGTGAACTAAATGTTGATAGTGACCCCTTGATTCATTGGGTTGCCGACGAGAAAAGTCTGTTACTGGCCCTGCAAGCATTTGTGATCGGTTACGACCCAGATATCTTTATTGGTTGGAATGTAATTAACTTTGATTTTCGTTTATTAGCCCAACGTGCCACATTCCATAATCTTAAATTAGCACTGGGTCGTGGTGGTCAAAATCTGCATTGGCGTGATGGCCGTACGCCACAGCAACAAGGCTTTTTAACCTTACATGGTCGGGTGGTGGTTGATGGTATTGATAGCCTAAAAACCGCAACTTATAGCTTCCCAAGTTTTAGTTTAGAAAACGTCGCGCAAGAGATACTCGGTGTTGGTAAAGATACTGACGATGTTGATAATCGCATGGAGCAGATCAACCACGACTTTCATTTTAATAAGGTAAAATTAGCGAAATATAATCTGCAAGATTGCGTACTAGTGTGGGATATCTTTGTTAAAACCCGCTTGTTAGATTTCTTATTATTACGTTCGCAGTTAACTGGATTGGAATTAGATCGTAACGGTGGTTCGGTTCTGGCGTTTACTAATGTGTATCTGCCGAAGTTACATCGTGCAGGTTATATCGCGCCAAACTTACGTGAGAGTGGGGTAATGGCTAGTCCTGGCGGTTATGTGATGGATTCGTTTCCGGGGCTGTATGATCACGTAATCGTACTGGATTTTAAAAGTCTGTATCCGTCGATTATTCGCACCTTTAAAATTGATCCGGTGGGATTATTAGAAGGCGTACAAAACCCGACTGAGGCAATTCCCGGTTTCCGTGGTGGTTTGTTCGATCGCGATAAACATTACCTGCCCGATATTATTACTGAACTGTGGTCACAGCGTGATCAAGCAAAACTCGATAAAGATGCCGCGCGTTCACAAGCGATTAAGATCTTAATGAACTCGTTTTATGGGGTGCTAGGATCTGGTGGTTGTCGTTTCTATGATACCCGTTTAGCCTCGTCGATCACTATGCGTGGTCAAGAAATCATGCAAACCACTGCAGGCTGGATCGAAGCCAAGGGTTACAAGGTGATCTACGGTGATACCGATTCCACTTTTGTGTTACTCGATGCCTCGAAATTTACCGAGGGTGATCGTAGCGCACAGGCAGATCGTATGGGCGCTGAGTTGTCGGCATATATTAACCAGCAATGGCAGCGACATCTGCGTGAAGATTACGATATTGACTGCTTCTTGGATATTGAATACGAAGTGCATTATCACAAGTTTTTAATGCCAACCATTCGTGGCTTAGATAAAGGCAGTAAAAAACGTTATGCCGGTTTAGTGCATAATAAAGATGGTGAAAAGCTGATCTTCAAAGGGCTGGAAACAGTGCGTACCGATTGGACTGACTTAGCTAAGATGTTCCAAATGGAGCTATACCACCGGGTATTTCATGATTTAGAAGTCGAAGATTATGTGCTGGAAATTGTCGAAAAAACCTTAGCGGGTGAATTTAATGACAAGCTGGTTTACCGTAAACGTTTGCGCCAAGAGTTGTCTGCCTATGTGAAGAACGTGCCACCACACGTAAAAGCAGCGCGCGCAGCGGATGAGAAGAACCGTCAATTAGGCCAACCGCTACGCTATCAACACAAAGCGTGGATCAGTTATGTACTCACTCTAAGTGGCCCTGAAGCTATTGAGCATCAACATTCAGTGCTCGATTTTGAACATTACATTGAAAAACAAATTAAACCGATTGCCGATGGTATCTTACCGTTTATTGGTTTGAGTTTTGATTTGATAACCGATCAACAAATGGGTTTATTCTAACCTCATTGACCATACATATACTGTGTTTTAAGTCTGACATGTTTATTCGTGCATGACTTAAAACAAGTTTCCTGACAGAACTTTACCTACATTTGTGAAACCTATCCTGACACATCAATATAAACTGGTTTATCTTAGTGAGTTACTCAGTTATTAATAATAGAGATAAACCAGCATGTTTTATCATAAGTTAATACTGGTTTTAGAGGCGTCTCGTTCGTGACTGATTGTTTGGATTAGTTCCGTTCTTGGTAAATAGCCGCTAGTTGCTTTGACATGATATCGGCAATTTTAGGTTGGGCGGTGCGATTGGGGTGAATACCGTCATTTTGCATCAAGTTTGGATCTACTGCGATCTGCTCCATGAAAAACGGCAACACAGTAATGTCTTTTTCACTGCCAACTTGGGTAAATACATCTGTAAACATTTTGCTGTAGCGTGGGCCATAATTAGGTGGAATACGAATATTCATTACATACACGGGAATATTCTTCGCGTGTGCTAAATCAACCATTTGGGCTAAGTTATTTTTGATTAATTTAGGCGGGAAACCACGTAAACCGTCATTACCACCGAGTTCGATAATCAATGCATCAATGGATTGCTTAGCCAGAATTCCCGGTAAGCGAGATAGGCCGCCAGCGGTAGTCTCACCACTGATACTGGCATTGATAATGTTATATGGCGCATTTTGCTTTGCTAGCGTTTGATTAAGCAGGGTTACCCAGCCTTCATTTTGTGTCATACCATAACTGGCACTGAGGCTGTCACCCAATAACAAAATTTTATGGTTAGCTGTAGCATGCGCTGCAGGTAACAAGATAACCATCAATAATAATACTTTAAAGGCATTTTTAAACATGAAGCTAAATTCCGACGTTATATTAAAAGTAAGTGCCTTAACTAAATCAGTTAAAACAGATGCTAAAACCCTCGATATCTTACATCCGATGGATTTAACGGTAACCGCAGGTGATTCATTAGCGATTGTTGGCGCGTCTGGCTCAGGTAAGTCTACCCTATTGTCTATTATAGCGGGATTAGATTTACCTTCGAGTGGTGAAGTTTTTCTAAAAAATAAGCCATTGCACCAATTTAATGAAGAACAACGTAGTGCGGTTCGCGCTCAACATGTGGGGTTTATTTTTCAGCAATTTTTGCTAATCAATAGCTTAACGGCGTTGGAAAATATCATGTTACCGGCAGAATTAGCTGGCATGGATAATCCTGAACAACTAGCCCGCGAATTATTAGCCAAAGTCGATTTAGCCGATAGAGCTGAGCATTTCCCGTCACAGCTTTCTGGTGGTGAACAGCAGCGTGTGGCAATTGCTCGTGCGTTTATTTCTAAACCGGATATTTTATTTGCCGATGAACCAACGGGTAACTTAGACACCAAAACCGGGTCACACATTGCAGACTTGTTGTTTGAAATTAATAAACAGCAGGGCACAACCTTGATATTAGTGACACACGATCCAAAGTTAGCGGCGCGTTGTCAGCGTCAAGTGATCATGGAAAGTGGCCAGCTGAGTGAAACCAATGTTGTCCCTGTAATTGCCGAGACTTTAGTTACAAAACCTGTAGTTACAGAGTCTTCAGCTATAAAGCAGCCGCTGAGTGGGTCATTATGAGTTACTGGCACAAACATTCCCTACGTTTATTAAAACACGAATTAAAGCGTGGTGAGCTAACGATTATCTTGTTAGCGATCGTGTTAGCTGTATCTGCAGTATTTTCCTTATCGGGATTTTCTAGTCGTGTTAAGCAAGCGTTAACGGCCGAGAGCAGTACCTTTATTGCTGCCGATAGAGTCTTGGATACCGGAAGTGTCATTGACCCAACTGTATTAGCCAAAGCGACAAGTTTGCAGTTGATCCAAGCTCAACAGATACAAATGTCATCGATGGTATTTACTGATGAACAGATGGCATTGTCGGCTTTGTCCGCGGTATCTGATAGTTACCCATTACGTGGTGAGTTATTGGTTAGTCCGTCGCTCGATGCAGCCCAAGCTGTAGCGGTTAATTCACCTAAATTAGGGGAAGCTTGGTTAGAGGCTAAAGGATTAAGGCAGTTAGGTATTACCCTAGGCGATAGTATTGAAGTTGGGGTAATGCGCTTTAAAGTCACGGGTATCATTACGCAAATACCAGATGCGTCTTTTAGTGTGTTTAGTTCGGGGCCTGTGGTGTTTATTAATGATCAAGACATACACAAGACAGAATTAATCCAACCTGGTAGCCGATTAAGTTATAAATACCTGTTCGCCGGAGAAGCCGACAATATCACTGCATTTGAACAATGGTTCAAACCACAGCTAAGTGATAACCAGCGTTGGTATGATATTAAATCACAAAATTCCCCCTTAGCGAGGGCGTTAACCAAAGCTGATAAATACTTATCATTAGCCAGTATGCTGGGCATTGTTTTAGCCTCAGTTGCGGTTGCGGTAGCCAGCCGTCGTTATAGCCAGCGGCATCAATCTGTGGTGGCTGTGTTTAAAGCTATGGGGGCATCCAAGCGTTATGTGGCAAAACTGTATTGTCTGCATTGGTCGCTATTGAGTGTATTGAGTATCAGTTTAGGGCTGATCGTGGGTTATCTGATATTGAATGTTGGCTTGTATGCTATGCGTGATTATCTGGATATTTCAGCAACGGGCAACATGGCGTATCCTTTTTTAGTGGCGATTGTTACGGGCATTATTTGCGCGGTTTCGTTTGCTATCACACCATTAAAAGAGTTAGTACAGACTTCGCCTATGACCTTGTTGCGTGGTCGTGATAATGCAGCCAATAACAGTTTATTGACGCGGTTAATGAGCCCTATGCCGTCGTTACTCGCCATCTTCATTTTACTGTATTTATTTAGCCAAGATGCAGTGCTTAGTGCCGCGTTATTAATTGGCGGCATGCTGGTGGCGTTAGTGTTGTTAGTGATTGGTCGCTTGTTTATGTCTGCAGGGCGTTCAGCAGGTAGTAAGGCAGGTAAATCATGGCATTTAGCGTTAGCTAATTTAAAACGTCGCGCGAATGAAAATGCGGTGCAATTAATCAGCTTTACTATCGCTATTCAGTTGTTATTGATTATCGTAGTAATGAAGAATGGCCTGATTGATGATTGGCAGAAGCAATTACCGGATAACAGTGCAAACCGATTTTTAGTTAATATTACCGCCAGCCAGGTTGAACCAGTGAACAACTTTGTTGAGTCGTTAGGCATTGAATCTAGTGGCCTTTTTCCTGTTGTACGCGGTCGGTTAACCAAAATTAATGCTGACCAAGTGACGAAACGTGTGAGCAAGGAAGAAACCAAGTCAGCGGATAATGGCCGCCGTGGTGTTGGACGAGAGCTAAACATGACGTGGCGCGATGCGATACCCTATGAAAACAGTTTAATTGCTGGTAGTTGGTGGTCGCCAGAAGATACTCGTGCATTGGTATCTATTGAATCAACCTTGGCAGATAAGTTAGATGTCGAGATCGGCGATGACTTAACGTTTCAATTGGGTAGTGAAGAAGTGCAAGTTGTGGTGAGCAGTATCCGTAAGGTTAACTGGCAAACACTACAGCCTAATTTTTACATGATCTTCAACCAACATGTGCTGGCTGATTTTCCTGCTACTTATATTTCTTCTTTATATGTACCAGATGAAGCAACCGATGCGCTGCAGGATTTCTTAACTCAATACCCGACCATTACTTTAATCGATGTGGACGCGATTATTACCCAGTTAAGAAGCGTGATAGGACAGGTATCCATTGCTATTGAGTTTATCTTGGTGCTGGTGGTGCTTGCGGGTAGTTTAGTGTTAGTGGCTCAAGTGCAAGCCAGTATGGAAGAGCGTGAACGTGAGCTGGCTATATTACGAACGCTAGGTGCTAGTGGTCGCTTACTGCGAAATAGTGTGTTATTTGAATTTGTAGCCTTAGGCGCGCTGGCTGGACTGATGGCGAGTATTGCGATGGAGCTGGGCGTATATATTTTACAAAGTCGTATTTTTGAAATGCCAGGTTCGTTCCATTTTCAGTATTGGTTATTAGGAATTGGTGCCGGTGCCAGCTTTGTTGGTCTGATTGGTCTGCTTAGTTGTTGGCGTTTATTGAATATGTCGAGTGTTACGCTAATTAGACGAACTATGTAATTGGTTTGTGGAACAAAATTGAGCACTATGCTGTGTCTATTTGCTCTTTTTACGCTGGGTTTCAGCTATTTTCATTCGAGAAAAATATGGTATGACTATTATGTTTATCCATGTTTATGTATGTGAGTTGTTGACTACCTATATACGAAAGGAGCATTCACATTTGTCGTTTCTATCGGTAAACTATCAGCCTTAATGACTATCAATTAATTAATTTTTAACGACTATAAATATTATTAAGATCCAATAATGTTTATAGTTAGGGGGAATAGTTTGCCGGTAATTAGACCTATGGTGTCACGGTTTTTTATTATTTTAATGATTGCCTTGATCCCTGCATTAACTGTGATGATATTTAATATTTGGCACGATTTTAGTTCTGAAAAACAAAAAATTCGTGATCAAGCATTTCAGTTTGCAGAAAAGGTCGTGATCCAGCAACAAGATAAAATTGATTATAGTAAAACAATTTTGTTGAAGTTAGCGCAAGACCCCGCGCTCAGTCAGCCGGACGATCCGAGTTGTTCTGCTTTTGTTTCGCGTATTCAACGCATGAACCCACTCTTTACCAATATCGGCGTACCATTAGCAAATGGTGATCTGCTTTGTAATGCCTTTCCATTGCAACAAGCTGTGAATGTTTCTGACCGTAAGTATTTCCGTAACACCATTGATCATGGCTTATTTTCAATGAGTCCATTTCAGCGTGATCGAGCGACTAACCTTGCTTCAATGAATTTTTCTGTGCCTGTATATGATGAGCACAATAAGATCATTGCTGCTGCAGTAGCTGTTATCTCACTTGAATGGTGGAGCAAACAATTAACCGATGACTTTTTCCCACAAGATGGCGCTGCTTTTATCATTGATAGTAATGGTCAGGTTATCGCGTCACATTATGGTGTTAAAACGGCGAAAGCAAATTTAGCTCTTATCGTGGCTGATTTGGTACCGCAAAAAGAAGGCGTTTATGAAATCATTTCTGCTAATAAAGTGCCGCATTTAGTCGCTTATAAACCTATGCTTTCTGGCGATAGTGGCGGCGATGCTTTAGTGATCATTGCGCTGCCATTAGAAAGTGCTTATGCCAATGCTTATGCCGGATTACAGCAAAATATATTCACCTTATTATTCAGTTTCGTGACCTTGAGTTCGATATTATTCTGGGGCCTGAGAGTTAAAATTATTACGCCGATCTATCATTTACTTGATACGGCCAAAAGTCTTATTACTGAGCATTTCAAACATGCTGAAACGCTGCAAAAAGATAAGGTATTCGACAGTAAACTCAAATATGATCAGGAATTATCGGTCTTATCAGACCATTTTAACTTGGTGATTGCAGAACAAAAGAAACAACAACAAGAGCTGAAACGTTTAGTTTACCTTGATCAATTGACGCAATTACCGAACCGCTATGCGTTATTAAATAGTATTGATAATCGCCTATCTCAGGATTATGCGCCATTTGCGTTAGTGCTCATTGATATCGATAATTTTGGCATTTTGAACGACAGATTTGGCCATGATATTGGCGATGCGTTATTAGTTGAAATTGCTAATAGGCTGACTATTTTATGCCGAGAATATGAAGAGATTGCTCGCTGGTGTGGTGATGAATTTGTGTTGATTTTACCATATAAAACACGTGATTTATTAGAAAATAGAATTAATTGTATTCTAGAGTCTATCGCCACACCGATCCAAATTGGAGCGATTTCGCATGCTTGTCAGGCGCGTTGCGGTGTGGTCCTCAGCCAAGAATGCAGGATTAAAGATGCAAGTAAGTTGATGCATTTTGCTGACCTTGCTGTTGACAAAGTAGGTGATAATAATGCTTTTCAGATTAACTTTTTCAAGCCTGAAATGGAGACTGCAGGCCATGAACTGTTTGAACTAGAAGCTGAGTTGCGCCATGCAATATCGCGCAAGGAATTGCGTTTGCACTATCAACCTATTATTAATTTAAAAACGGGTGAGTATGGCATTGCTGAAGCATTAGTTCGTTGGCAGCATCCTAGCCGTGGTTTAGTGCAACCGTTACAGTTTATTGAGCTGGCTGAAAAAACAGGCTTGATCATTGATATTGGTCGTTGGGTTGTATGCGAAGCGATCCGTCAATTAGCGGTATGGCACGCTGACGAGAAAATCGATATTGATAACGTGGCGGTAAACTTATCACCAATACAGTTACAAGATAGTAGCCTTATTCAGATCATCTCTGACGCACTAATAGAGCAAGGTGTTAAAGCGCAACAATTAACACTGGAAATCACCGAGTCTGTGTTACTTGATGGCGGGGATGAAGCAATCGCTAAAATTTCACAGTTTAGAGCGATGGGTATAAAAATCGCTTTAGATGATTTTGGTACGGGATATTCAAGTTTGAGTTATTTGTCTCGTATTCAGCTAGATAAAATTAAAATTGATCGGTCATTCGTGAATGAGATAGGTAATGCGCGCGATGATATTTTAATTGAAACCATTATTGCCATGTCACATAACATGAACTTAGCTGTGGTAGCCGAAGGTATTGAAATATCATCTCAGCTCGAATTCTTACAACAATATGATTGTGAATATGGACAGGGTTATTACTTTAGTAAACCACTAGAGGCCTCTGATATACCATTATTTATCGATAAAAACCGAGGTGAATTACGCACCAATACCTAGAGTAATTTATTCAATTTTGAAAATTAATAATACAGGTAAGGTTTAGATTACTAATTGATTAGGCATGTCATGTTTACTTGCTCGGCATGACAGTGAATGTGTGATGTCTGTCACACTAAGGTCTATAGTTAATTTACAATTAATTTATAGATGGTGATGTGTGTGAAATTAGCTAAATCTCTGTTAACCGCCTCTCTTCCTTTATTTCTCGTAGCCTGCAGTGATAGCGATTCTAACTCGTACTCTACGGTTGATTTTTCGGTTTCTGATGCACCTGTCGAAGGATTATCTGATGTGATGATTGCCTTTGATAAACTTGAATTTATTCATTCTGATGGGGAACATATTATTCATGATATCGCTGGATACGAGCAGATTAATCTATTAGATTATCCAGACACTCAATCGGCATTGATCATTAGTGATATAGCATTGCGTACTGGTGAATATAAAAACTTGATCA
>Ga0209396_1004261_pt1 | contig 13991 bp, 9 predicted proteins | sample GOMGulsemesocosm_6_FD_184638 | JGI IMG/M metagenome (GOLD analysis project Ga0209396, IMG submission 184638) | Methane-oxidizing microbial communities from mesocosms in the Gulf of Mexico - GOM8C Gulf of Mexico (SPAdes) (version 2) | ecosystem: Environmental > Aquatic > Marine > Cold seeps...
CGTAATTAGGATGAATACCGTCTTTCATGGAAACCTCTGTATTAAGGCCGTATCGCCACTTAGTCAGTCATTATTGCTGCCAAGCACCATACGAGTTAAAAATAATGGAGGCGAATTTTAAATGATCAGCCCATACTTGGCAATAGCTGAACGAGGGTATTTGTTAAAAAATGAGCAATAAATGTATTATCATCGTCAAAGCCACACTTTTTAGTGATCTCCCTTGGCATCTTCACCACAAGTGGGCAGAATAGTCTCATTATTTTCAAAGAAGTGCCGCTATGCAGGTTAATTATATTCAAGTCGCTATTCCTGTTCCTATGCGTCAGTTATTTACTTATATCATTCCACAAAACATCAACAGCGAAGCGTTACATATTGGTGCACGGGTTGTTGTGCCTTTCAGCCATAGACAGGTCATCGGTATTATCATCAGTACCAGTGCAACATGCGATATCGAAGATAAAAAACTTAAAGCAATAATAAGCTTAGTAAACGACAACTTCCGCTTTCCTGCAGCGTTATTAAATTTCCTGCAACGCTGTGCTAATTATTACCACCATCCAGTAGGTGACGTTTTACAACTCGCACTGCCAGTATTACTTCGTCAAATTGAACAACCGACTATAGATCTAGCGACCACATGGCACGAATTAACAAACGAAACTGCAGATGAAAGCAGTGTGCTCATTGAAAAAATAGCGAAAAAAGCGCCCAAGCAAATTGCGTTATTATCATTAATTCAAGCGCACAACGGCATTACTTGGGCTGAGATTCGCACACTAGGCTTTACCAAAGCACAGTTAAATGCTCTTGAAAAAAAGCAGTTAATCGAAGAAAAAAAACAAGAGCCTATCCCTTTTGTATATCAAGATAACGCCTTAGCTGAAGACGAAAAATTGACATTAACGGTTGAACAGGCAGTCATTGTCTCTGCCGTAAAGCAATCTTACGGTGAGTTCTCTTGTCATTTAGTTGATGGCGTAACGGGCAGCGGTAAAACCGAAGTCTATTTGCAAGCAATGGAAAGAACGTTAGCCGCTAACAAACAAGTACTTGTGCTGGTTCCTGAAATTGGTTTAACTCCGCAAATGCTCAGCCGGTTTGAACAACGATTTAATTTACCTATTTGTTTACATCATTCTGGTTTAAACGATAAAGAACGTCTACAAACCTGGTTAGCGGCACAGCGTGGTACTGCGGCAATAATTATTGGAACTCGTTCGGCAATATTTTCGCCTCTGCATCATTTAGGACTGATTATTGTCGATGAAGAACACGATGGTTCCTTTAAACAACAAGACAGCTTTCGCTACCAAGCCCGTGACATTGCTATTTTACGTGCAAGACTACTGAATATTCCCATTTTATTGGGCAGTGCAACGCCAAGTTTTGAATCACTTCAAAATGCCTTATCAGGTAAATATCAATATCATCAATTAACCAAAAGGCCGGGCCAAAGTACCCAATCACAGATCACCCTTGTTGATGTTGTCCAACAACAAATGGAGCACGGTTTATCTGGCACATTAAAAAAAGCTATTGAAAATACCCTAAAACGTGGCGAGCAAGCGCTAATATTTTTAAATCGTCGCGGTTATGCGCCTGCAATTAATTGCCAAGAATGCCACTGGATAGCTGACTGTCAGCGCTGCAATAAATCATATACCTTGCACCAAGGACAAAAACTACTGATTTGTCATCACTGTAGCAGTCAAAAGCGCATTCCTTACCAATGCCCAAGCTGTGGCAGTGTACGTATCAAACCCATGGGACAAGGTACTGAGCAGTTAGAAGAACGCATCAGCGAGCTATTTGCCGAGTACAGTACGGTAAGAATTGATCGCGATAGTACGCGTAAAAAAGGTGAACTTGCCAAATTATTGCAAGAAGTCAGTGATAAAAAACATCAATTGCTGATTGGCACCCAAATGTTAGCAAAGGGTCATCATTTTCCTGATGTTACTTTAGTTGCAGTTTTAGATGTTGATGGGGCTTTGTTTAGTTTTGACTTTCGCGCTGCTGAGCATATGGCACAATTACTGGTACAAGTTGCAGGTCGTGCGGGCAGAGAAAGCAAACCCGGTAAAGTATTAGTGCAAACTAATTTTCCTGAGCACCCTTTATTACAAGATTTAGTGAATAATGGTTATCCTCATTTTGCAAAGTATGCGTTAACTGAACGCAAACAAGCTTTACTTCCGCCGTATAGTTATCAAGCTTTATTTCGAGCAGAAGCCAATTACCCGTCTTATCCTGAAAAATTTTTACGTGCATTAACTGAGTTTTCTTTTGAGGGATGCCAATTTGCCGGCCCAGTACCAGCGGCAATGGAGAAAAAAGCAGGAAAATATCGTTACCATTTAATTGTGCAAGCTAAGTCCCGTAAGGAACTTCATCTGGCTATTCATCAACTCATTCATCACATATCACAAAATGAATGGCAGAAAAAAGTTCGTTGGACTGTTGATATAGACCCATTAGATTTAAGTTGGTAAATATCAATTACAATTTTCCATGCGAAACTTGTGTCATTTTTTTTATAGTTAGTTAAAATTGCCGCAAGTTTCCCGATAAATTATTTTTTTCATGGCTCATCAAGATTACGTTTCCCGTCCCCAAAATAAGAATAAAAAGAAAAGTCCCTATAAAGACAAAACACCACCAGAGCCTACTTTCACTCTGAAATTGAAGCTTATTTTATTGTTATCACTGACGTTAATCTGTGGTTTTGGTTACGCTTTATGGACAATTAAAGATAATAAACCACAACCTCAACTAGAAAAAATAAAAATTGTAGCTTCAAAGGACACCACAGAACAAAGCTTACCTACACCGCCAAAAGAAAAATGGGCTTATGTTGACGACCTAAAAAGTAAAGAAGTAGAAGTCGGCCAATATGAAGTTAAAAACAAAGGTCCTTATAAATTGCAATGTGGTTCATTTAGAACACAAAAACAGGCAAATGTTTTAAAAGCAAACATTGCCTTTGCAGGGCTGTCCTCACAAGTTGCCAAGCCACAGAGCAAAAACAACAAGTATTACAAAGTATTTTTAGGTCCTTACGATCGCAAACGTGAGGCCGAAAAAGACAAACATCAGCTAAAAAATAATAATGTTAATCGCTGTATAATATTGTCTTGGAAATAATCACGACATTTCTCTCGCTACCTCCTTGAAAAAGTCATAATTAGCCTTATCTATTCTTGATAGATTTAGATAATAATTTGAGGTTAATTGTGACTACTATCGTATCCGTAAGACGCAATGGCAAAGTAGCTATTGGTGGTGATGGCCAAGTTTCGCTTGGCAATACAGTAATGAAAGGCAATGCTCGCAAAGTTCGTCGTTTGTATAACGGCAAAGTACTGGCTGGTTTTGCTGGCGGCACTGCCGATGCATTTACGCTATTTGAACGTTTTGAAAGTAAATTAGAACAGCATCAAGGTCACTTAACTAAAGCCGCCGTTGAGTTAGCTAAAGATTGGCGTAGTGATCGCGCCTTACGAAAATTAGAGGCTTTACTAGCTGTTGCAGACGAGACGGCTTCTTTGATTATTACTGGTAATGGTGATGTAGTTCAACCGGAGCATGATTTAATTGCTATCGGTAGCGGCGGAAACTTTGCTCAGTCAGCAGCGCTCGCCCTATTAGAAAATACCGAACTTAGTGCCAAAGAAATTGTTGAGAAATCCTTAACAATTGCTGGCGACATTTGCGTATTTACCAATCACCAACATACTATTGACGAGCTATAATTAGCTGCAATTAAAGATAAATAAGCTTTAAGGAAATATCATGTCGAATATGACTCCTCGTGAAATTGTTAGCGAGTTAGACAGCCACATTATTGGTCAAAGTGACGCGAAACGTGCCGTTGCCATCGCACTGAGAAACCGCTGGCGTAGAATGCAATTAAACGAAGAATTGCGCGTTGAAGTAACCCCTAAAAACATTTTGATGATCGGCCCAACGGGCGTAGGTAAAACAGAAATTGCCCGACGATTAGCCAGATTAGCCAACGCACCTTTTATTAAGGTCGAAGCGACTAAATTTACTGAAGTTGGTTATGTCGGTAAAGAAGTTGAAACCATTATCCGTGACTTAGCGGATATGGCGATAAAAATGACCAAAGAGCAAGAAATGTCTCGTGTTAAGCATTTAGCAGAAGAAGCTGCTGAAGAGCGAATTCTAGATGTTTTAATTCCTTCGCCACGTGATGGTTTTGGTGATAATGAGTCCGCTGACAATAGCAGTACTCGTCAAATTTTCCGCAAAAAATTACGCGAAGGAAAATTGGATGACAAAGAAATCGAGCTTGATTTAGCCGCATCGCCTATGGGTGTTGAAATTATGGCTCCTCCTGGCATGGAAGAAATGACTTCACAGTTGCAGAATATGTTTCAGGGCATGTCGACTGAAAAGACCAACAAGCGTAAATTAAAAATTAAAGATGCATTCAAGGCTCTACAAGAAGAAGAAGCGTCAAAGATTGTAAATAACGAAGATATTAAAGAAAAAGCTATTTATTCAGTAGAACAAAATGGCATTGTTTTCATTGATGAAATTGATAAAATTTGTAAACGTGGCGATAGCTCAGGCCCTGATGTTTCTCGTGAAGGTGTGCAACGTGATTTACTACCACTTATTGAAGGGTCAACCGTTAGTACTAAACATGGCATGATCAAGACTGATCATATTCTGTTTATTGCTTCAGGTGCTTTCCAAATGTCAAAACCATCGGATTTAATACCTGAATTACAAGGTAGATTACCTATTCGTGTGGAGTTACAAGCGTTAACGACCAATGACTTTGTTAGAATATTAACTGAACCTAACGCATCGCTAACTGAACAATATATTGCGCTATTAGAAACTGAAGGCGTTAACATTTCATTTAGTGAAGATGGTATTCAAGCATTAGCAAATGCCGCATGGCAAGTTAACGAAAGTACTGAAAACATTGGTGCTAGACGTTTACATACCATGATGGAAAGACTCATTGAAGATTTATCATTTAATGCCGACAAACGCGCTGGCGAAACGATCGTTATTGATAAAAGTTATGTGGAAGAGAAAATATCTGAACTAGTTAAAAATGAAGACTTAAGCCGCTTTATCTTGTAATTCGGTCGTCATTTTATTCAATTGTTTAGTTTATAAAGTAGGGCATTAGTCCCTACTTTATAAACATTTTGAAACTCATTTACAAAGTAAGGGCATAAATGAAAATTATTCAATTTACCTTGAGTAGCCAGCAAAAAAAATTGACCCTTAATTTTGATGAGAATACTCAATTGAGTTATCACTTTGAATATTTACGCGTGTTTTCTCCTGCTGAACCAAAGCCTAAAAATGGCTCTTCGACACCAGAAGTATTTCATAAAAAAGACGTGCATTTAAAAGGTATTGAACCACTTGGGAAGTATGGCCATCGCTTGATATTTGATGATAATCATAGTGCTATTTTTTCAGACAAAGACTTTCAAATGCTTTACCAAAACTATGAAAGTAATTGGCAACAATACTGCGAGAGTTTAACCAAAATTAAAAGCAGAGAAGCTTCCATTAATTTTACCGAAGTTAAATAAAAACTATATAACTAAGCTCTAAGAAAAAGGAATAGAAATACAATAACTCCTATTCCATCCTGAATGAATTATTACCTAAACCTTAAACTGACTCACTTCTTTATTTAAGACCATAGCTTGTTGAGACAATTCTTCACTCATTTCTGCATTTTGATGAGAAATGCTTCCAGCCTGTTCCGCAACATCTCTAATTTCAACGACATGTTGGTTTACTTCAGAAGCGACCGTACTTTGTTCTTTTATTGCCGCAGCTATGGCAGTATTCATTTCCATAATAGTAGAAACATCTTGCGTGATTTCTTCTAACATTTTCCCTGCAGAACTTGCTTGTTCTGCGCTGTCCGTTCCTTGTGTACGACAAATAGCCATATGAGAAACAATCTCTTTGGTACGCCCCTGTAAAGAACTAATAATGGTCTCAATCTCTTGAGTTGAGTCTTGAGTTCTACTGGCTAGTGTTCTGACTTCGTCTGCTACAACAGCAAAACCGCGACCTTGTTCACCTGCCCTAGCAGCCTCAATAGCCGCATTTAACGCTAATAAGTTAGTTTGTTCAGCAATCCCACGGATAACATCTAATACAGAACCAATCGTATCGCTATCTTTAGCAAGCTCTTGCACAATAACTTCTGACTCTCTAAGTTTCTCAGAAAGCATATCAATTTTAGTAATCGTTTGCGTAACGCCCTCTTTACCACTAATCGCATTATTATTGGTGGTTTCAGCTTTACTCACAGCAGCATTGGTATTATTAGCAATCTCGTCAACGGTAGCGACCATTTCAGTAACAGCCGTTGCGACCATATCCGTTTGTTGAATTTGAGAATCCACGCCTGAATTGGCAAGGTGGATGTTTTTAGATAAGCTATCGGTTGCCTCATTAACCGTATTAACCGACAGATTAACTGAGGTAATTAAGTCTCTAAAGCTACCCAGCATATTATTAAATACTGTCGCCATTTCACCAATCTCATCATCGCTACTCGTATTAACGGCTAGGGATAGGTTCTGAGTTTCAGAAACTTGATTCATTGTATCTTTAAGTTGTGTAATTCCTAATAGAATACTGCGACTAAATATTATTCCAAAAACTAATGCGATGACTAAAATGATAATGGAGACACTATAAGCTAAGGTATCTACATAAAAGATATGTTCTTCAACGGCCTCTTTGGTTTCTACTATCAATTTAGCAGTCAGATCGTCAACTTTATGCACAGTTGTTCGCATAACACCTTGAATACCACTACTCGAATTTAACCCCATTTCTTTTTGAGCACTCACTAAGTTCTCAAAAGCAGTTTGATAAGCTGATAGGTACTCAGTAATCTGTGTTTTAAGTGCAGAGTCTAATGAACTTTCATTGATATTATCTGAAAAAATAGCGGCGTTATCTTGCCAGCGGGTTAAGTATTTTTCATCAAGGCGTAACATAAAATCTTTTTCATTGCGCCTTAACTGCAACATGTTGCTTAATAATTTATAGTCATTACTTCCTAATAATGCTTCAACATCATGCACAGCGATTCGGAGCTCACCGTATAAACCATCTTTTGGATTTAGACCTATTCGTTTTTGTGACTCCACCAATGCTTTAAAATGGCTATTATAATCGACCAATACTCTAGTTAATTGGTCGACCTCTGTTGTCTTATTATTATTTTTAACAAATGAGCTCTTCAGGGTACTCAGTGTGTTTTTAATTTGAATGACTTTTTTATTAAATTTGTCTAAATACTTAAGATCCTTACGCGCGAGAAAGTCTTTTTCATTGCGCCTTAACTCCAATACATCTGACTCTATATCACCAATATTTCGTGCAACATCCACATCATCTTCTAATGAACCGACAGAAAAGCTCAGTAAACCGAGCATGAAAACCATGGCAACAATTATTATTGCGGTATTCGACATCAACTTGTGCTTGATGAGCATAAAAGAGTTCCTAATTAATTAAATAGCTAAACTGATTTGAGTATAGTTAAGAATCTGAATTTAGGATGATTTATATAAGCTATTTAGGAGAGGTTGGTCATTATTTTCGAGTAAGGTATTTTTTTAACGCTTCTTCCGGCAACGGCTTACTAATGAAGTAACCCTGTACAGCATCACAGCCTATATTGCGTAATAAACGTAATTGCTCTTCGGTCTCAACGCCTTCTGCAAGAACACGCTTTCCTAGGCCATGAGAAAGTTCGACCATAGATTTGACTATGGTTAGGTCGGAGTCATTACTGGCAACCTCCTCGATAAAGCTTCTATCAATTTTGATTTTATCTATCGGTAATTTTCGTAAATACGCCAAAGACGAATAACCCGTGCCAAAGTCGTCAATAGACACTTTAATGCCCATATTTTGTAATACAACAATGGTATTCATTGCCGTATCTATTTCAGTAATAACGATGTTTTCGGTGATTTCGAGCTCTAAACAGCGAGCTGGTATTTCGTACTTAAAAAGTAGGGCTTGAATATTTTCAATCAACAACGGATCTTGAAATTCAACAGCAGTAATATTTACGGCAACTGTAACCTTACGTTTATATTGTTGCTGCCACCTAGCAATTGCCTGACACGCTTGCTCAAGTACATAACTATCCAATTCACTTAATAAGTTCAGCGACTCTATATCAGGTAAGAAGCCCCCTGGTTGCAATAAACCTCGCCCGGGATGCAACCAACGTACTAAAGCTTCAAAACCCTCTAAGCGATTCGTGAGTAAGTTAAGTTGAGGTTGAAAATATAGAACAAATTCATTTTTTTCAAAACCATTGCGAATTTCTTTTTCCATAGCAAGTAAACGACGACCGTGGGACTGCATACCCGTTTTATATTTTACGGTCGCCACATTTTGACTTTCTGCTTGCGCTAGCGCTAAATTCGCTTTTTGTAATAAGTCTTCTGCTAACAGACCATCATAAGGGTATAAGCAATATCCGATAGAGCACTGTAGTAACACTTTATGCTGCTTAATATGGTAGGGGCGACGAATTAAGCCATGTAAATGTTCAATGGCAGCCTCTTGTTGTTTTTTATCAGCGGCATCAATAACAAAAACAAAAGAATCACCACTCAAACGACCAATCACTTGTGGTAAAAAAATACTTTCATCTAACCTACTAGCAATTTCTCCTAATATTAAGTCACCTATTTTTAAGCCATAAGTATCATTCACAAACTTGAATCGCTTCATATCGAGTAAGAATACAGCTAAGGTTTGTTGATTGTGCTCTGCCTGCTCAATAATCAGAGGTAACTTAGCCATAACCTGTTCACGATTTAATGCGCCAGTTAAAGAATCATGTTGACCAAGGTATTGCGCCTTGTTTATTGCTGTAATAGCAATATTTCTTTCCGCACCTTGCATCCAAATAAGCATTAAAAATGCTAATAATGTAAAGGCCCCCATATCGATAAAAATTAAAATCTCGCTTAATTCTTTAAACCAATACTCAGTAATCAGGACAATAGATAAGAAAGAAAAAAGAATATAGCGTAGGCCCATAAAGAGGCAATACCCCATAAAGATTCGAGCAGAGAAGTGTTCTGCAGATGAGTTATATAAGAAGAATACAGCCATCAATAACCCACAGCCCATCATAAATGCTGGCAAACTTTCTCGTAAGTAAAAGCGATTGTAGACTTCATTAAGATCGAAACTATAAAGCAAGGTTGCTGTTATGCTAAATAAACCACAGAGAACAAAAACGTAATTAATTATTTTTTTAGATATGCTTTTATTTAATGTTCCGCAATAAAGTCCAAATAAAAGGGTAACCAAATGAAAATAAAGACTAAATTGAATGACACAGGTGAGGATGATTTTTTGTATTGCTGTAACACTAACTTCGACGAGTAATGTGTCGATAACCAAAGAGAATTGGTGAATACTTAATGCAAATAAACTCAGCATCCAATACTTTACATACTCCCGACCTAATCCTCGGTAATACAACAAGAGAAGTGTCGCAAGTAAACCAAATACTATCGTTTCAACAGAAAATAATAAACTATGGTAAAAATATTTTTCACTCATTATATTTATACCTCTGTTGGAAAGACAATAAGCCATTAAATAGCTTTTTTGAAAGCAATTCAAGTAAGTAAGGTATTATTATCTGCTTTTGTCTTATTGTTCTTTTATTGAGTATAATCACAACCTAACCTAGAATCGTATTCGTTCAACAGTTGTGCATCAAATACATAGCGTTATACTAAGACGACTCATTTCCCCCTTAAACATGAAACTAGGAAACCATCATGGAATGTAACACTTCAGAACTTTGTAATATTTATGCCGAGTTGGTTGACGTTCTCGACCCCGTTTTCTGTAATTATGGTGGACGTAGTTCTTTTAGTGGTCAAGTAGTGACGGTTAAATGTTTTGAAGATAATGGTATTATTCAACAAGTTGTCACAGAAGATGGTCAAGGTAAAGTATTAGTCATTGATGGTGGTGGCTCTACACGTCGCGCACTTATTGACCTTAAAATTGCCATAATCGCAGCGAATAATGGCTGGGAAGGTATTATTTGCCATGGCAGCGTACGTGACGTAGATGCCATTGAGGAAATTGATTTAGGGATACAAGGGTTAGTCTCTATTCCTGTCGGCGCCAGCAGTCAGGCCATTGGTGAAAGTGAAGTTGCCATCAATTTTGCTGGCGTTTCCTTTTTTCCAGATGACCATATTTATGCTGATAATACCGGTATTATATTATCTCCTGAACCATTAGATGTTGGCTAAAATCTAAAATATTCAATAGTTATTGATCTAACTCACTATGTGGATATTGTTCTAACCAACGCTTAGTCCATATTTCAATTTCATCAAAAACCACCCCACGACTGAAATGTCTACCTTGTGCAGAATCCCCACCCATAGCTTTAAAAATTTGTTCTATATCAGGGTTATTAATTGATGTACCAATAAGAGGTAATTGCATCGCTCGTGTTAGATTAATCAGCGCATTAATAATCGCTTTATTCGAACCATTCTCTTCATTGTTATCAATATTATCACTTAAAAGTTCGCAGTTAATTTTCACTTGATGAATACTGACTTTGCGAAGGTATCGTAATGACTCATAACTTCCTGAAAAATTACCAATCGCTACTTTGATACCTAACGATTTTAACTGATCAATTACCGCTTTAGCTCTTTGATTAGCAGATAAGATTAATTTTTCTTGTAGCTCTACAATCAAATTTTTTGTACTGACACCATACTCTTTTGTTTGCATAACAATATAATCAATTAAAGCTGGCTCGAGTAATTCTTTACTGGCAAGTGTAATAGTGACCGGTTTTGCAAAACCAATGTGCTCTAATTTTTTTAATACTTTACATGCCTGTACGACCATTTGTTTTGTTAATAAGTATACATCGCCACTATGCTCTGCAATATCTATAAACTGATTTAACTCCCAAGGGGATTTGTCATCATTGTACCAATGCACAAACATTTGAAAGCCTAATACCTTTTTATTATTTAAAGAAATTTGAGGCTGTATATACCAATGAAGTTTTTCGTCTGCCACGTCTCGCTTTAAACATTCCATACGACTTAGCTGTTGTTCGGTGTACAGCGCATTATTATGATCATAATAACTCAAGACCTGCTGAGTTTGTTCAGAGACCAGCAGAGCGTCTTCAGCGAATGAAATAACCTCATCAATATTATGGCTATACTCGCCTATATAAGCTGCACCAAAAGCTAATTCAAAGTTCAACGAAAAGCTTTTAAAACTCATTGCACTCGGTATAGCCGATGATAATTCTCGACAAAGCTGCTCGACTTTACTATTGTCAGAATGATTATCCCCGCTAAGATCTAAAACGACTAAAAATTGCAAGCCTTGTAAGCGAGAAATTTTGCTAGGAGACTTTTCATTAGAAAAATTAACTAAAGCCAAATTTTCAGCCATTTTTTGTTGTAAACAATAAGCCAACTGCAATAAAAGGATATCCGAATTATGGTGGCCTAATACAGTATTAACCGCCTGAAAGTTGATCGGTTTAAATACGACAACAGCAAACTTTGATTTGGGGCTTTCTTTAACTATGAATGCTAATTTTTCTAATGTTTGCTGGGAGCTTGGTAAGTTTGTTGCAGGATCTAATGGGTATATAGTCGGTGATTTTATCATCCCCCCTTTATCGCTAAGCTCAAGTTTTACCGCTTGGACTAAATACCAACAACCATTTATTAAAGCCGCTAGATATGAAACAACAATTGCCGAAACTAACCAAGTTGCGCTAATGTAAGCATTTAACCAGGCGAAAAGTATAACAACAAAAATTAGGTGTATTAGCCACTGAATGGCTAATCGAACACTGCTAGGATCTTTTACTTTTTTTGACGATAAAACAGCGCCTCCTGCACAAAAGAGCACCATAGCACTGGCAGCTAACCATGCTAAATAACCATCAACATCAGGAAAAAACCACAAACTAAAGACAAAAGATAGCGCAGTGGCCACAACAAGGAAGTTGATCAAATAATTTACTTTTTCCGACGGTGCCGAATATGTACTACGTAACCAAAAATACAATACGGAAGAGAATATCATTGCGGATGAAAGTATCAGTTCACTTTGATACTTAGTCGAGTATGCCAAGGCGTAAAGCATTAACAAAACACTCATTGAAATCAATGTAGGGTAGCGAAGACGAATATTTTTTAATGGCTTGACTAAGGCGATAATCAAAATGACAGGAAACATTAACCCTAATACAAAAGCAATATTAAATTCTGTATATGAAAATGAGGCAGCTCGAACCGAACCAGAAAAAAAGCATAACCCTAACAGCAGAGACAAAGCTTTAGTTGACGAAAATAAAATAAAGCGAGAACATTCCATATAGAGCCTTTGACATATACAACAAACCTAGATGTATTAAGACTAAGCAATATAGCGTGCTTTGTATAGTAAGAGCTTATACCAATTCCATTCTATGTATTCCCACTCTATGGTAACTAAGATAATGGAATTACTATGATGGATAGACTGGGATAGTTTCGACGAGTATCAACCAATTGAAACACCGGCGAAGTCAGCCCCAATCTACTCATTATAATATGACGTAATTTACAGTACTTTTTTACCGGCAATAAATAGTTCGTTAAGCGGGTTAACGCCAAATTGATAACAAAGTTCAGCAGGTTGTTCGATATTCCACACAGCAATATCGGCATCAAACCCAACGGCTAACTGCCCTTTTTGATTTGATAAACCCAGTGCTTTCGCGCCAAAACAAGTTACGCCAGCTAATGCTTCAGCGGGTGTTAAACGGAATAAAGTACATCCCATATTTAACATGAGTTGGATGTTACTAATAGGCGATGACCCAGGGTTGGAGTCAGTCGCGATTGCCATCGGCACTTGATGTTTACGTAATAATTCCATGGGTGGTAATTGTGTTTCACGTAAAAAATAGAAAGCACCCGGCAATAAAACAGCGACCATATCAGCCTCTTTCATTGCTTTAATACCCACTTCATCTAGAAATTCGATATGATCAGACGACAAAGCATTATATTTAGCCGCTAACTCACTACCACCAAGATTAGATAACTGTTCGGCATGAATTTTCACCGGTAGTCCGTGATTTTTTGCTGCGGCAAATACTCTTTCGGTTTGCGTTAAGTTAAAACCAATGCCTTCACAAAAAACATCTACTGCATCCGCTAGGTTTTCTTTAGCAACTTGCGGCAACATCTCATGACAAACCAAATCAACATACTCATCAGGTTTATCTTTATATTCAAGTGGTAAGGCATGAGCACCTAAAAAAGTACGTTTTACAGTAACCGGCAATACTTCAGCCAACTGACTGGCGACCTTTAACATCTTAATTTCGTTTTCTGTATCAAGACCATAGCCAGACTTAATTTCGATACTCGTAACACCTTGCTGATGTAAAGCCGTTAATCGAGGTAGTGCAGCAGCGAATAACTCTGCTTCACTGGCTTTACGTGTTGCCGACACTGTTGAAACTATTCCACCGCCAGCATTAGCGATTTCTTGGTAGCTTTTCCCTTGTAAACGCATCTCAAATTCATTGGCTCGATTGCCGCCATAAACTAAGTGAGTATGACAATCGATCAAACCTGGCGTTAACCATTTCCCTTGTCCATCAATAACTTTAACGGTATTAGCATCATATTCGGGTAAATCAACAGCTTTGCCTAACCAAGCAATTTTTCCGTCGTTAATAGCCAAAGCAGCATTTTCTGTTGTGCCATAGCTGTTTGAGCCATCGGTCATAGTAGCTAAATTTACGTTAATGAACAGAGTTTGCCATGTAGAAGAGTTAATCGTCATAAGAGATCCAAAAGTTGAATTTACCGCTACGCTTACTAAACAGTATTTATAGGCAAGTTTAAGGTAGGTTTGTT
>Ga0209396_1004264_pt1 | contig 13986 bp, 15 predicted proteins | sample GOMGulsemesocosm_6_FD_184638 | JGI IMG/M metagenome (GOLD analysis project Ga0209396, IMG submission 184638) | Methane-oxidizing microbial communities from mesocosms in the Gulf of Mexico - GOM8C Gulf of Mexico (SPAdes) (version 2) | ecosystem: Environmental > Aquatic > Marine > Cold seeps...
CGCAACTGCGACAGATAAAAGCTCGAGAGCAACAGCAGGATAGTAGGGGACGGGTCACTGGCCGGCCGGGCCATGAAATACTGATTTGTCCTCTTCCGCTCTACCATATCTATGCCTTTACCGTGCACTGTGTGGTGTCCTTGGAATCGGGTAACCACAGCGTTTTGATTACCGATCCGAGGAATGTGAAGGCGTTTATCAAGGCGATGAAACGCTGGGATTTTACCGCGCTGGTGGGCATTAACACGCTGTTTGTCAGCTTGATGGAGAGCCCGGAATTCTCAGGTGTGGACTTTAGCCACTTGAACGCGACGCTTTCCGGCGGCGCGGCTCTCAACTCCGACACGGCTAAGCGTTGGCTGGCCACAACCGGCTGTCATATCACAGAGGGCTACGGCCTGACAGAAACCTCACCCGCCGTGTGCACCAACCCTATAGATGGGCAGGGCAAGCTGGGCAGCATTGGCGTACCCGTACCAGGAACGGCCCTCAAGGTGATCGATGAGCAGGGCGTGGAACTGGGTTTTAATGAGCCGGGTGAGCTCTGTGTTCAGGGGCCGCAAGTCATGGCCGGTTACTGGCAGAGACCCGAGGCGAGTGCCGAGGCACTGGTGGACGGCTGGTTGAGGACCGGGGATATCGCCCAAATTGACGAGGATGGTTATGTCACCATCGTCGACCGCAAGAAAGACATGATTTTGGTCTCTGGCTTTAACGTATTCCCCAACGAAATTGAAGACGTTATCTCCAGCCATCCCAAGGTCGAGATGTGCGCCTGTGTTGGCGTCGCCTGTGAAAAATCGGGGGAGACGCCCAAGGCCTTTGTGGTGAAGCGCGATGACTCCTTGAGCGAGCAGGAGCTCAGAGCTTTTTGCAAAACGAATCTGACCGGCTACAAACAACCTAGGCACATAGTATTTAGAGGCGAGCTGCCCATGTCGGCAGTGGGCAAAATTTTGCGAAAAGACTTGAGGGAAAGCGCTTAAGGCAGGGCGATACTGACGCCTTTAAAGTTACCCACAGATACGCGGCACAGGTGTGCGGTTAACGTGTGGGTAAGTCTTTGAAGGGCATAATTTACGGGGCCTGTAGGCGCTTGGTTAGATTGCAGCCAGTTGCGCCTGTGGGTGGAAATTGAGTTGCCCTGTACTCAAACTACAAAATCTCTAGTCTCTAGCCTTAATGTTTGATGTCGAGGTATTCACGCTGAATGGCGACCTCGATGGACTTGGCGCCGTCGGCCAGATCTAAGAAACGTGTGCGCAGGGCTCGCAGTGAATCCATTTCTGCAGGCGAGGGCAAGCTCTGATCTTTCTTGTGGGCAACGGATAGTTCGTAGAGGGCTTTTAAGTAAGCGGCTCGTGCACGGGCGACCATTTCCACCACCGGCTTGAGGTCTTCAATCGACAGCACGTTGATTTCAGGATTAATGATTTCCCGATTGGTTTCGCGCAACAGCTGCTCAAAACTGAGCAACAAACGATTCTTTTCTGCATTCATATCATGTTCGCCTAAGAAGATGGGCCTGCGCCTACGCGCGTTATTTAGGGTTAGCGGCTGAAATAAATATTACCGTAGTAGGCGGTGGCTTTGCCGCCCGCGTTATCAGCATCGGTCATAATGGCCACACCGTCTATTTTTTTAATGCGCTCACCAAATACGCGGTAAAAATCCTCAGCAATATTCACCTGCTCATGGTGCCACTGGCCAAGCTGCCCTGAACCAGCCTTGAGTGGAATCATGATCGCTTGATCGGTGAAGGGGTTGTCCCAGTGGCTTAGCTCGGTGGGCTGATTAGACCAGACATAATTGAGCGCGCGCACCTGCCAGGGTAGCCAGCCATCGCGTACCACCACGTAAATTCTGGCAGGGTAGTCGTCACCTTGTTTGTGTTGTTGGTTTTCTATCGGGTAGACATTGTCCACTCGCCATGACCAGTTGAGCCGCGGGGTTTTGCTCAGGTCGACCTCCATACTGCGGTAGAGCGACGAGGCGTTGTTTGAGGCTTCGGCGCGCAGCACCGTTTGTTGCCCCTGCTGCACCAGCTGATAGCTGGTGTGGCCGACAAAAGACTTCTCTTTAAAGAGCGACAGCTTATCGGCTGCAAAGTCGGCAACCGAGACGTTTGGCTCGGCGTGGCTCAGCGCCGAGCCACTGATTAGTGTGAGAGCCAATAGCGGCGCGGCAAGTGGGCGATAGGGCATAGGTGATGTCTCGATCTGTTATCGCGGGCTTAGTGGAAGCCACTGTGGAGCTGATGCTACCCAATAGTGGTTAGAACGCAATATCGATTTTTGCTTCTCAGTAGTGACCGTTGTGCGAACAAGCTCGGCTATAGGGCTTGTGGAGCGCTGCTCAGGTTTTTTAGAAAGTTGCTGAGGTTGGTTAGAGAGTTGCTGGGGCTTATTGGAGGCTTGCTGAGTTTGCTTGAAGCGATGCACGGGTAGGTTGGGAAAGTTACGCACAGATGTCTGGCATAGGAGGCGGTTTATCCTGTGGGTAACCGTCGCTAAGCGAGCGCTGACGGGGCGTCTGGTTACATGGTTATATTCCGCACAGGCGCTGATGAGGGCGTGTTAGCGGCTTAATAATCGTACAGAGCCGTGGATAACATTAAGCGCTGTATGCCCTGAGGTTAGACGCACGGGGGTTAGGATAAAGGTTAGTGGCTCGATCAAAGGGTTACCTTGGACGCCTCTGATGCATGGCGGTAGCGCTCAGTGGACGAACTTGTCTTGAAGCTTGCGCCACTGCTTGGGGGTGACGCCTCCGCCATAGTTGGAAGCGGCTAAGCCGTTGACGATACCCAGCAGTTGTTCGAACTCGATAAAAGCTTTTTGCTCCAGTAATACCAACATGGGGCCGCGCGGGTGCCAGTGCTCCTGCCCGAGTTGATCATGCACCTCGGTCAGTTGCTGCGCTTTGTGCATTGTCGATTTAGCGATAAACAGCATGGCTTGCGCCTGGCGTTTAATATCCAGAGTGATTTCGACTAGCTCGAGGGGTTTAAAGTCAGGGTGATGTTTAAGCGGCGTTGGTTCAGTGGGCTTTCGTTCAGGGGGCAGTGTCATGGGTTCACCGGTCAGATAAACGATGGGTAGGTTCCTCACTATATATAGCTTAACCGAGTGCCAGAGGGCAATGTTCATCGTCAGTGAAGGTGCCTCTCAGTACTGTATCAAAGAAAGGGCGTGTGAAAGCATGGGCTGCCTAGCGGCAGGGATAAACCCAAAACGCCCCCACCTATTGTTAGGCGGGGGCGTTTTGTCTGGATGCTGTATCTGGGCGTTTTGACTGTCGGCTTTAGCCGCGGTCTTCACGCATCATATCGGCCATCGATAGTAGTGGGTTCTCCAGCATTTTCTTCACCTCTTCGGGTGCGTCGATACGGTTGAGGGCCTCGCGGAAACACATCATCCACTGGTCGCGGTGGGCTTCGTTAATACCGTAACCTTCGTGGGGTTTGGTGAGGCAAACCGTGCCGTATTTGTCTTTGTAGAGATGCTTGGGAGCGCCCATCCAGCCGACCAGATACTCAAAGAGTTTCTGCTTGATTTCGTCGAGGTTGTCGGCGTGCATTTTGCGAATGTCCTGGGCTTCGGTGTTCTCATCCATGACGTCGTAAAATGCAGAAGCCAACTCGCGTATCTTATCTTCACCAAGAATGGCGTAGGGGGTCTGAGCACTCATAAGGGGCCTCTCTATTGATGGTGTCGCGCTATCTGATACTGGTTTTTATTGCATGGGTTGCAAAGAGCAGCGCGCCATTAAAAACAACAAGTAGCCTAATCTAGCGTTATTATACCGCGTTGATACACATCAATCGCTAGTCAATCGCCACTTGAAGTCAGTGGCTAGTCTGTATGGATGGGGCCGCATTGATGGGCCGACTGAACATGACAGACCAGCTGAAAGGGAAGAGCAATAATGAAGATCGTGGTTTTAGACGGCTACACCACCAACCCAGGCGATTTGAGCTGGCAGGGCATTGAGTCCCTCAGTGCGGATTGCACTGTCTATGAGCGCACCGAAGCGCAGCAGGTATTGGCGCGCGCGGCAGACGCAGAGTGTTTGCTGGTTAATAAAGTCGTGCTCAATCAGGCGCTGCTGCAACAGCTGCCCAAGCTGAAATACATTGGGGTATTGGCCACCGGCGTCAATGTGATCGACCTGCCAGCCGCCCGTGCGCTGGGCATCTGCGTCACCAACATTCCGGCCTATGGGCCAGCTTCGGTGGCGCAGATGGTGTTCAGTCACCTGCTTAACCTCGTGCAACCGGTGAGCTATTACGCCGCCACGGTGCGTGAGGGGCGCTGGTCGGCAAGCCCTGATTTCTGTTACTACGATCACAGCATGCTTGAGCTTGAAGGCATGACCATGGGTTTGGTGGGTTTTGGCGCCATCGCCCAGCGGGTGGCAAAGCTCGCCGAGGCTTTTGGCATGCGACTGCTGGTACACGCGCGACGCAGGCCGGAGACGCTACCTGCGAACGCCGAGTACGTAAGCTGTGATGAGCTGTTCAGCCGCAGCGATGTGGTGAGCCTGCACTGCCCGCTCAATGATGAGAATCAGCAGATGGTGAACGCCGCACGGCTGAATTTGATGAAAAGCTCGGCCTACCTGATCAATACCGCCCGCGGCCCACTGGTTGATGAGGTCGCGCTCCACAAAGCGCTGCGCGATAAAGACATCGCTGGGGCGGCGCTGGATGTTTTGAGCCAAGAGCCACCTGCGGCGGACAACCCCCTGTTGGCCTTGGATAACTGCGTGATAACACCACATATTGCCTGGGCCACACTGGCAGCGCGTGGACGTTTGCTGACTATCGCGGAGGATAATCTGCGCGCCTTTATAAATGGGCGAGTCATTCACCAAGTGAATTAATGTCGCATGCTGCGTTCTGATGTTGAGTGGCGGTGGTTTAACCGCACGGGCCTCTGTTAAGGTCTAACCCACAGCGCCACCTTTGCGCCGTTTATTATTGAGGGCTTTCACGGACTTGTCATGATTGCTTTCGTTTTATCTATAGAGATGCAAGGAGCAGCTCATGTTTGGTTTTGATATTTTCGCAGTCGCCTTTTTAGTACTGGCGGTGATCACCGTGATGAAAGGGGTCAACAGTGTGCCTCAGGGCCAGATGTGGACGGTGGAGCGCTTCGGCAAGTACACCAGGACCCTCACGCCTGGATTGCACTTGATCGTGCCGTTTATCGACAGCATTGGTCACCAGCAGATTGTCATGGAGCAGGTGCTGGACGTCGACCCGCAGGAAGTGATCAGCGCCGATAACGCCATGGTCACCACCGACGCCGTGTGTTTTTTCCAAATTGTCGACGCCGTGGCGGCCTCCTATGAAGTGAACGACCTGCCGCGCGCCATGCAGAACCTGGTGATGACCAACATCCGTGCGGTGCTGGGTTCCATGGAGCTCGATCAAATGTTGTCGAACCGCGACGCCATCAATACCCAACTGCTGGGTAAGGTAGACGAAGCCACCAACCCCTGGGGTGTGAAGGTCACCCGTATCGAAATTAAAGACATTACGCCGCCGCGGGATCTGGTCGAGTCCATGGCCAACCAGATGAAAGCTGAGCGTGAAAAGCGCGCCTCCATCTTGACCGCCGAGGGTGAAAAGCAGGCCGCCATTGAAGTGGCGCTGGGTCAAAAGCAGAGCCAAATTTTGAAAGCCGAGGGCGAGCGTCAGGCCGCTTTCCTCGACGCAGAAGCGCGTGAGCGTGCCGCACAGGCCGAAGCCAAGGCGACCTACATGGTCTCGGAAGCCATCGCCAAGGGTGATGTGCAGGCGATCAACTACTTCGTTGCGCAGAGCTACATCGAAGCGCTGGGTAAGGTGGCCTCGGCCGATAACAGCAAGGTCATCATGATGCCGCTAGAGGCCACCTCGGTGCTGGGTTCTATTGAAGGCATCAGTGAACTGGTGCGCTCGGCCAAAGCCTCAACATAAAAGCCAGCCGGTTAAGCTGAACAGGAGTTTGTTATGTTGATGTTTCTCACGCAAATGGAGCCCTGGCACTGGATGGCGCTGGGGGTGGCATTGCTGGCTATCGAGGTGTTGCTGGGCACAGAGCTGCTGTTGGGCATGGGCCTGGCCGGTTTGGCCGTGGCGCTGCTCTATAAGTTGCTGCCGGACCTGAGCTGGCAGGTGCAGCTGGTGTGGTTTGCGGTGTTTTCTATTGTTTTCACGGTGCTCTACTGGAAGAAATTTCGTGCCAGCACACAGCAAACAGATCAGCCGCTGCTTAATAATCGCACCGCGCAGCTGGTGGGTAAGCAGCTGCCGTTGTTTGAGCCGATTGTGAATGGCACAGGTAAAGTACAAATAGCCGACGCCCTCTGGGCGGTAAAGGGCAGCGATGCGCCAAAAGATACCGTGGTGCGGGTTGTGGGCGCCGAGGGCATGACGCTGGTTGTGGAAGGCGTCACCGAGTAGTTAATACCTTACCTGTAATCGCTCCTCGTCATCCTGACGCCGCGATATACCGTTCATCCTGAACATAAAAAACCGAGCATTGCTCGGTTTTTTATGTGTGCCTTAAAGGCAAGGCATTAGAAATAACACGGCAAAATTTTACCTCAGTGCTGATTTTCTCCGCTCAGTTAAGCCTGAATAATACGCTTACCCGATGGTTTTATAGAGGGCGTAACCCCAAACAATAGCGGCCATGGAAAACGCCAGAAACACCGCGGCACTGCCCATGTCTTTAGCTTGTTTGGCCAACAGGTTGTACTCAGGTGATGCCTTGTCGACCACCGCCTCAATGGCCGAGTTGAGCAGCTCAATCACGAGAATAAACAAGTGTGAGATGACGATGGCCAGCGTTACCTCTAGCGAGAAGGGGGCGATGACGGCGAGCAGTGCGAGCGCCGCCAGCAACATCAACTCTTGCTGAAAAGCGGGTTCGTTAGTGACGGCGTGTTTTAACCCCGCCAGCGTATAACCGAAAGCCAAGAAGATGCGCTTTAAACCGAGTGGGTTCTTCGCCTGTGGTGCCTCTGGATTCGTCATAAATCTAATGTGTAACTCTTGCGTATGGTCTGTGCGGCTGCCCGCTTTCGTTTCTCTGACTGCTACTAAGCTGCTCCCAACTCTGGGCGCTTAGGCGCCGTCAATCTGTGAGTTGAGGCAGAGATCTTCGTAGTACTCCAGGTGCGCGCCTCTCTGCATAGGTTTACCTTTTAGCTCATCAATCTCACTTCTTAGTTCCTGGCACTTTTTGGCTTTTTCTGCGGCTTCTAATTTGCTGTGTGGGTCGTGTGGCATGTTGACACTGGAGCAACCACCCAGGGCGGTGGTTAATACTGCACTGATGAGTAGAGTTCTTATCACGGCGGTCTTCCTTGCGGCGGTTCGTTATTAGCTAAGAATATAGAGAAACTAGCAGTTTTTCAGAATTATGGCGACCGGAGGTCAACAAGCCGCGCGGTTGGCGGCTGCATTGGTGGCGTTTGTATGGTGTTGGCCTGCCGAGTCGATTATCGAAAGGCCACGCATTTGTTTTGGCCGAATGGAAAGAATCGGCTAACTCACCCCTTAGTACAAAATATTTTCACGGCGGTTCAGGCTTAGAGTTTTAGCTTCTTATTAGACGAATCCGGTGTCTTGGTCAACACTGTGAGAGGACTTGCGATTCTGCAGCCTATATCAGTTTCTCGAAAGGGACTTTCCATGCTTGATTACGTCGCGCTGGCTTTCTTGATCTTTGCCTCGATCACCATGTTTTACGGCATTATTGCCATCCATGACATCCCTTATGAGATCTCCGTTCACCGGGATCACCCGCACCAGGATGCGATTCACTACGCGGGTTGGATAAGCTTGTTTACCCTGCACGCCATCTGGCCCTTCCTGTGGATCTGGGCAACTTTATATAGAAAAGATCGGGGTTGGGGTTTCAAAAGTGGTGACGGAGAGAGGCTGCCATTAGAGTTCGAGGAATTGGTCGCTCGTGTTGAGGCGCTGGAGCAGGCAGCTCAAACATCGGTAAGCCAAATTGAGCCGTTAGTCGAAACCGTCGAGGGGGCTGGGTAATGGATTTATTACTGATTTTAACCTACGCGGCTATGTGCATCGCTATTTTCAAAGTGTTCAATATCCCCCTTAATAAGTGGACGGTACCCACCGCAGTACTGGGCGGTATAGTGCTGATTGGCACACTTATCCTGGTGATGAACTACAACCACCCCTACTCAGAGATGAGCCGCCAGTACTTTGTTACCACGCCGGTGGTGCCCAATGTAACCGGGCAGGTGATCGAAGTACCGGTAAAAGGCAATCAACTGCTGAATAAAGGCGAGGTGCTCTTTCGTTTGGATAAAACGCCATTCGAGAGCAAGGTGAGCTCGTTAAAAGCTCGGGTTGTATCGGCCGCCTCCGACTATGAGCGCGCGCTTAAGTTGCATCAGTCGAAGGTGGGTAGTAAGCGGGACCTGGATTTGGCGCTCGCCAACTGGGAGGATCAGAAAGCGCAATTGGCGATGGCTCAGTACAATCTGGAGCAAACCACTGTGCGGGCCCCTGCCAAGGGTTATGCAACTCAGGTTTCTCTGCGCCCGGGCATGCGCGCCGCCAGCCTGCCATTGCGCCCGGTGATGGTGTTCGTTAGCGGTGAAGATCACATCTTGATTGCCTGGTTTCGGCAGAATAGCTTGTTGCGCTTAGAGGTGGGTAACGAGGCGGAAGTCGCCTTTGATGGCATTCCCGGCAAGGTGTTTACCGGTGAGGTCGGTATGGTCATGCCAGCCCTGTCGGAGGGCCAGATTCAAGCTTCCGGTGAATTGCTTAATGCCCAGCGGGCATCGCGTGCAGGGCGTGTGCCGGTACTGATTAATATTACCGACCCAGCGTATGCCGCCTACTCTGCTTTGGTGCCGGGTGGTGCCTACGCTCAGGCCGCAGTCTATAGCGAGCATTTTCATCACGTTGCGATCATGCGGAAAATTCTACTGCGCATGTCTGCCTGGATGAATTATTTGTTTCCATTCCATTGATAGATCAGTGAAGTGCGGATATTAGCTCATAGGCTTTTACTTCGGCTTTAACGATTTTCACCTAGTCTATTGTTCAGACGACTTTAACTTAATGTTTACGGAACCGTTGCTATGAAAATAATGTGGATTTTAGTAAGTGCGTTGTTGCTATTGACAGGCTGTGCCTCACAACAAATGGATGCCAACCAATTCTCCGGTTTTATATCGCAAAAGTACTACAGCCAATTGAAGACCGTTGAAATTCCCAGCAAGCAGACTTCCTATCGTTACCTGTCCCCCAACTTTAATCCGGCTGACTACTCACAAGTGATGATTGACCCTGTGATTGCCTTTCCTAAACCGCAGGCAACGGAACAGGTAAGCTTGGGCACGGTCCGGGCTTTGCAGGAAAAAATGACGGTGTTACTAGAAGAAAGCTTTGCTGAGATTTTACCAATTACAAAAATGACCAAGCCGGGTGTGCTGCGCGTTCAAACAGCCATCAGTGGTGTCAATCTTTCCAATAAGGCCTTGGCAGTCTACCAGTATATCCCCATCGCACTGGTTGCAGCGTCGATCAATACGGCGGCTGGCGGTCGAGATCAGGAAGTAAAACTCTATATTGAAATGCAAGTGGTTGATGCCCAGAGCAATGAGGTGTTAGCGGTGGGCGTGCGTGAAATATTGGGCGAAGACCTGGAAACGGCAAAGTCAAAACTTGATGCCAGCCAGCTAAATGAAGGCTTGGCGGTAGCGGGTGCTGACATGGTCTCTAGTTTGAAAGATATATTTCAAAAGTAGTGGATCATAGATAAGCGTATTTTTGTTGTGTTAGTTAGAGCGTTATAGGCCGATATTCTGTTAAAGTTTATCGGCTTTTTACTGTTAGCTGACAATGTTTATGAGACGGGTATGGATACAAATCCACTGTTATCTGGTTCTAGTACTTTACTGGTAGGGTGCCATGACTGTGATCTTTTGTTGGAAGATACGGCATCTCTAGAGCGAAGAATCGCTTTCTGTCCTCGCTGTGGGGCTGTTTTAGATATAACAAAAACAAATAGTCTGGAGCGAACGCTGGCGCTCAGCGTGACGGGTATTTTGTTGTTTATACCCGCTAACCTGCTGCCTATGTTGACTCTTGAAATGCTGGGCCAGAGCAATAGCAGTACGATGCTCAGTGGCATTTATAAGATGACACTGGGCGGCTACTGGTGGATGAGCCTTCTGGTTGGGTTTTGCAGTATTTTAGCCCCGCTTCTTAAATTGCTGGCGTTGATGTTTGTCAGTGCAGGTTGCCTGTTTGAATGGAATAAAGCCAACCTTAGGCAAGCGCTTAAACTCTACCAGAGACTAAACGAATGGGGCATGTTTGATGTTTATATGCTGGGGCTCTTGGTCGCATTTATAAAGATGAACGACCTTGGCGGGCTGGTTCCCGGTGTGGGCCTATTTTGCTTTACCTCTTTGCTTGTTGTGGCGACTGCGTGCGGGTCTGTATTTGATAGTCGCTTGGCGTGGCGTCTGCTTGACCCCGTCAATGACGGCGTTGAAACCCAATGATCATTTCCGAGCGACCCGACTTGATAACAGCCAGGCAGAAGGGACTGCTTTTGTGCCATGTCTGTCAAAAACTGCAGAGAGAAAATGTCGATACAGATCAGCTGTGTCAGCGCTGCGGTGAGCACCTGCATTTCAGACACCAAGGCAGTGAATCAAAGACCTGGGCCCTGTGTGCCGCTTCGGCTATTTTCTTTGTGCTGGCCAATGTCTATCCCATCATGACGGTGGTTTATTTTGGCAAGGGCAGCCCCGACACCATCCTCTCGGGTGTCATTACACTGGTCGAAATGGGCATGATTCCCATTGCCCTGGTGGTTTTTATAGCCAGTATTGCGGTGCCTATGTTGAAGCTGTTGGCATTGGTTTGGTTGCTGCTGATGGTCAGGTTTAACTTCAATATGGACGCGAGGCAGTGCACGCAAATGTACCGGCTAGTGGTCTTTATTGGTCGTTGGTCTATGTTGGATCTCTTCGTCATCGCCATTCTGGTAACGCTGGTTGATCTGGGCGGCATTGTTACAATTAGCGGCGCCCCAGGCGTCACCTATTTTTCAACTGTGGTGGTACTGACCATGTTTGCAGCTCATACATTTGACCCCCGCTTAATTTGGGATCGAGAGGAATTAAAACGTGAACAATGACTCTTTAGCGCCCCTCGGGGAACGCGCCAAAGGGCGTGTCTCCGCTATTTGGTTGTTACCATTTATTGCTTTACTTATTGGTGGCTGGCTAATATTTAAAGCCGTCAGTGAGGCGCCGATTGAAATTACCATTGCTTTCGACAGGGGAGAGGGGATTGAGGCGGGTAAGACGGAAGTACACTACGAAGGCATTAAGGTGGGCGTGGTCACGAGTGTGATCATTCAGGCGGATAAGACGGGCATTATCGCGCGGCTTGATATGGATCGAGGGGCCGCAGACGCCCTGCGAGAGAATACTCAGTTTTGGTTGGTTAAGCCGGAAGTTTCTCTCTCGGGGATCAGCGGTATCGGCACGGTCTTGTCGGGTAATTACATTACCGCGCGTGTCGGTGATGGCGCGTTTACGGATAGTTTTGTAGCCCTGTCATCGCCGCCGCCAAAGTCTGAGAGTGATCCGGGGTTGCATCTTAGCTTGAAGGCAAAAGATTTAGGCTCGATAACGGTTGGCTCGCCGATCATCTATAAGAAATTTACCATTGGTGATGTGCAGGCCTATCGACTTTCAGAAGATGGTAATGCGGTCAGTATCGATGTGTTTATTAAACCTGAGTATGTACACCTTGTTCGCTCGACGAGCCGATTCTGGAACGCCAGTGGTATTTCGATCAAGGGGGGATTAACCAGCTTTGATGTGCGCACAGAGTCGATAGCCGCGCTGATTAAAGGCGGCATAGGTTTGACCCCGGTGTTGGAATCCGAGGCGGGGCCGTTAGCCGCCAACGGTGAAGAGTTTGAACTCTATGAAGATTACTCCGAGGCTCAGGCTGGTACACTTCTGAATGTTGTTTTCCCGTTTACTCCGGGTATTGAAAGTGATGTGACAAAAGTCGTCTATCGGGGAATGGTGATAGGGCAGGTTGAGGATGTTCGGATCGCGGATGACCTGTCCACCATGTTGGTGACCTTGGCTTTACCGCCTATGGCGGTACAGTACCTCAACGCCAAAACTCGGATCTGGGTGGACCAGCCAAATGTGTCTTTGTCTAATTTAAGTGCGATCAGTGGCCTGTTATCAGGTACTCGAATCGAACTGGACTTTGACGGCCGCGCGCCAGATGACTCGCGTGAATTTTTAGCACTGACACAGCCCCCAATACCCAATAAAAACGCCCCAGGTTTGCACGTCACACTGACCGTCGACACACTAAAGTCGGCCACCAGAGGTATGGCACTGCTCTATCGCAATATTCGGGTGGGCTCGGTGTTGGATTATCACCTATCTAAGGATGAAAAGTTCGTTGAGTTGGACGTACATATTCAGCCGGAATATTCGCACCTGGTTAATAACAGTTCGCGTTTCTGGGATGCCAGCGGTGTAGAAGTCTCTGGCGGTTTAAGTGGTATTAAGGTTCGGGCGGCTTCCCTCACCTCTATATTATTGGGTGGTATCTCGTTTTATTCCCCAAACCCTAGAGCCGCTTCTGTGAACAATGGTCAGTCGTTTAGGCTCTATCAAGACTTTGAAAGTGCGCATTCCGTTGGCGTGCCGATTACCATTAACTTTGATGAAGGCGATGGTTTAAAAGTAGGTACGGCCATTAAGTATGAAGGCATTGAAATAGGTAAGGTAACGAGTGTTTCGCTTAACCGAACGCTGGACGGGGTTGTGGTTAAGGCTTCTCTGATGGGTGCCGCTGGTGATGTAGCGCGAGAGCACACACGATTTTGGATGGTGAAACCGGAGCTGGGTTTGGCTAAAACCGCCAACCTTGAAACCTTAATAACAGGTCAATACATTACCTTTGACTTTGGTGACGCCACCATTAAAGGTGATGACGCTAAAACGAGCACCGCGAAACAATATCTCTTTACAGCCTTGTCACAGCCGCCCGCCATCAATAAAGCGCCCGCGGGTCTGAACATTACGCTCACCGCGCCTAAGCTGGCATCGATTCATAAAGGCACCAAGGTGTCCTACCGAGGGGTTGCGGTCGGTAAGGTCATGGGTTTTCAATTGGCCGACATGGCCGACCATGTTGAAATATTTGTGAATATTGAGGAAGAGTATCAAGCGCTGGTACGTGACAATAGCCGTTTCTGGAACGCCAGTGGCCTGGATGTTGGTTTTAAGTTATTTGGTGGGGCGAATATAAAGACGGATTCGGTGGAATCCCTGTTGGTCGGAGGTATCAGTTTTGCGACGCCGGGTGGAGATGAACTGGGGTCTGTTGTCGAACAGGGGGCAGCATTTAGCTTGAGTGATAGTCGCGATGAACGCTGGACGAGTTGGGGCGCGCAGATTCATTTAAATCGAGCCGCAGAAGCCTATGAGTAAATCGCTTGTTTGGGCTACTGGCGGACATTTTTATTCGTGGTTGCATCTTGGGCTTCAGCTGCGGAAACGCTGGGCGAGGGGCACAGCGCTGACGCCGTGCACAATTGTGCTGAGCAGTACGGTCAGCACAATGACCGACATGGCGTGCTCATAACCGTAAAAGCCCATGTCCCCTATGGCAATCAATAGGTAGAGCACCGAAGCGATTCCCCGCGGGCCAAACCAGCCCAAGAAGACAACGCTGCGCCTATCCAGCCCGGAACCCGCGAGGCTGATGGCGACCGGCAGCATTCGAATCAGCGTCAAACTCAATACGGCATAGAACAACATGGTCGGCGTCCAATACTGAGAGGCCACGGGTATCATTACTAGCCCTAACAGCAGGAAAATCATCAGCGAGAGCAATTGCCCCTCGGCTTCGCCGAACTCTTGGATGCGTTGCCTGACCTCGGGGTTTTT
>Ga0209396_1004266_pt1 | contig 13985 bp, 9 predicted proteins | sample GOMGulsemesocosm_6_FD_184638 | JGI IMG/M metagenome (GOLD analysis project Ga0209396, IMG submission 184638) | Methane-oxidizing microbial communities from mesocosms in the Gulf of Mexico - GOM8C Gulf of Mexico (SPAdes) (version 2) | ecosystem: Environmental > Aquatic > Marine > Cold seeps...
CCCGGTAATTAGTGATTCCCTTTATATATCCCGGTTCGTTAAAACCATGAAACTCTTCTGGCGCCACCGTTCTGACCGAGCGCAGATCGGTGATAAAACCAATAGCGAATTCCCGTCCTGGATCCTCTTCAAGCAGCACAAGGCCGTTTTCTATCAGGCCATCGACACTGTTCATAGTGTCCGGCATGCCACGCAAGCTAAACAAAAAATCGACCAACTTGGACTCCCGGTAGTCGATCGATCTTGCACACGAGTAAATTTCTTTGGCCGTGCCAGCCACCTTTACTTGATGCTGCTCACGAAACGCATAGGTTTCCATATATCTATCTAACATCGACTCCCCCTCGATACATACCCTGGATTTAAATCTGCAGACCACTATGATCCATTAGTTTTTTTGGCTTTTAAGCTCCCCTGGCTACCCCCTCGGTTGCCGTGTCTGATCGATTAGATCTAGATTTGGCGGGCCGAGAGGATCAGGGAAGAGATAAAGCGCTATGATGAGCTCGCCTGAGCGGCGATCGCGCGAGAGGCTTTGCGGCCAGTAAAGACACAGTCGGCGATGGAGAAACCGCTCATGTACTGATTGGCGGGCAAACCCACCGCGCAGCGCCCAACGGCGTAGAGGCCGTCGACAAGAGAGCCGTCCTCGCGCGCTACCTGCCGGCTCTGCTCCTCGACCGTCAGGCCTCCGAAGGTCACCACCGGCAGCGGCAGTGTCTTGCTGTGCTTGCCGATGTTGACGGCGTAGAAAGGCCCTTCCTTAATCTCACTGAAAAAGTCTTCGTGTTTTTGCATCGGGTCCGGGATTTCCCTGCGGGTGATGCGGTTGTACTGCTCGACCTGAGCGGTCAATGTGTCGGTATCGAAGCCAACTTTCTGTGCCAGGGCTGCCAGCGACTCGCCTTTTGGGGTGTCGCCGAGCAGCGTCATACCGTAGATCAGGGTTTGGAAGCCCCAGACCTTGCCCAGGCGAACCTGCTTCAACGCCGATTTGTAGAGCCGCGCGTCGAGTATGACCCAGCCAGCACCGTCGTTTTCCTCACACATGTGGTAACCGACCTGGGCGCCATAGGAGCCTTCATTGCAGTAGCGCTCGCCACGGGCGTTGACGATAATACCCCTGGCCAGGGAATTGGGCGGATTGATAAAACGCCAGGCCGAGGCGTGCTCCATATAACCTGTGTCGCCGCCAACACTCTGCCCCAGACGAATACCACTGCCGTCGCAGCCGATGGCGCCCAGGCGGCTGGCTCCCTCGTATTTCGGGATATAATACTGGGTCATGCCGGGATTATTGATATAGCCGCCCGTCGCCAGAATAACCCCCTGCTCAGCCTTGACCCGGTAGGTGTAGCCGTTGTTGCGCTCGAGCTTTTCCAGAAAACCCTGCAGGCTGTGCATCACGCCTATGCCCATGGCGTTGTGTTTGTTCAGTTTGCGCATGATGAGGCCGTGGATGCGTGCCCCCATACTGCCGGGTTTCATGCGCCGCGCTTCGACGCCAATGACCTTACCTGCCTTATTGACCAGCAGGCGTTGCACTTGCGTGTGCGAGGTCAGTGTGGCACCGGCTGATAGAGCGGCTTTTTTCAGCTGGTTAAACAGCTCGTAACCCGCTTGGCCTTTGGAGTTGTGGCGATGACCTCGCTCGGCAGGCTTGGCGATGGCCTTGTTGGCCGGATTGCCCTCGTTACCCGAAAAATAGAGGTAGTAGGGGTTCATCGGGTAGGACGTTTTCGCCGGTGCCCGGTTGCTGGGAAATTCCAGGCCGATGGATTCCAGCCAGTCCATGTTTTCGGCACTGGTTTCACAAAATTCACGCAGCAGTTCGTCCGACACACAACCCTGGGTCTCGATTTTTAGGTAGTTGAACATGGCGTCGGTTGAATCCTCGACACCCGCCTCGCGCTGCTGACGGGTACCGCCACCGGCGTAGATGACACCACCGCTGAGTACCGTGGCCCCGCCGCCCTCAAAGCGATCGAGTATATTCACTGACAAACCCTGCTGACGGGCCTCTACGGCGGCGGTAGCACCCGCACCGCCAAAGCCAACAACCACCAGATCGGCCGTGTCATCCCAGTGTATGCGCTCATAGTCGGCCAGGGTTTGGGGGGATTGCACAAAAGAGTGCCAGTTACTGTCGTTGCTGTGCATGGGGCTACCTCATAATTGTTTGCAGTGGGTGATTCGTGCCTACCTAGGATCGATCTCCCCGTTCAAAAAATGCAAATTGCCTAAGCCCTCACCGTAACTGTGAGGGTTTCTTTTAAGCTGTCCTTCGATTTCCGCTATCAGCGACACACGCATTCACACTAAAAACTCAAGTGGACTCAAGATTCCTAGGGGTCAAAAGCCAAGTGTCTTATTGGAAATTTACACCCTATATTCAGGGCCTCGCCCTGTGGCGCGGTCGGCGGGTTTACTGCGGGCCTCGGGTTTGGAAGCAGTTATCTTCGTAACCGCTGGTTTTGCGCTCTTCGGTAGACTGCGGAAAGCCTCGCACGCCGTGAATACCATTGACGGAGGCCTGTACTGCCTTGGCGTCTTCGGCACTCATGTAAAACTGGCCAATAAACTCGCGCACCTTGTGGAAGGGGCCATCGGTTTTTAGGCGCATAATTTTCGTGGCCGGTTTCTTGTTCGTCCAGACGTCAAAGTCGGCGATGAAGGCGCCCAGCACATTGTCCTGCAGCTGCTTGGCAACGGCCAGATCCTCCTCGGTTGCCGGTACATTGGCCGACAGGCAGATAGAACCGTGCCAACACTTGGTCGTGCCATTCTCAACCGGGGTACTGCAGATGATTTCGAACATGGTGACGCCGCCAAAGGTCTGCTTGGACAGCAGGATACCCGGGCCAGCCCCGTACCAGGTGACAGAATCAAGATGAGCTTCATAGGGAGCCAGGTAGCCGCCCTGCCGCTGAACCAACAAGTGATCGCGCATCTCATTTTCGAAGTACTCACAGGGAGAACCGTGGGTTGGGCCCAGATGCCAGCAGTCGGCCATGTTGTCGTTGATTTCTATACCGTGGATCGGCACTTCACCCAGGTGGTCCATGTCCTGCTTGATGACCTTGTCCTGATCCCACCAGTCTACATACGGTGGCTCAAATTCTGGATCGCCCCCCTCCGGGTGGTGCCACATCAGTACCATTCCCATGACTTCGCGTACCGGGTAGGAGGTGATGGAGGCTGACTTGGGGCAGGGGCCGTCGTGGTAAGGGATATCATCGACGTGACCGTCGGCGTTGTAGCGCCAGGCGTGGTAAGGGCAGCGGATGGAGTCGCCCTCAATGTGCGCTTGCTGGTCGGAGGCAACAATGTGCGCCGAGCTACTGGCGGTCAGGTGGGTGCCCATGTGTTTGCAATAGGCATCGAGCAACACGATACGGCCTGACTCGCCGCGGTAGAGTGCGAAGTCCTTGCCGAAGTGGCTGACGGCCATAGGCCCTGCGTCCAGCTCTTTGGCCTCTGCGATCATAAACCAGCCGCGCGGGTACTCGTAGGGACCCATGCCGTAATCGGCCGCTACTGTAACTTCTTTTTTCGCCATGTCTCTTTCCTTAATCAAGCTTTGGTAAATTTATGATGATCATCGCCATTAACAGGCGCTTTGCTTGCTCACAGAGCAGGTTTTTACTTACAAGAGTCCCGGTAACGAACCTTAATTGACAAAAATTGCACTCGTTAGGTTTGGTAACTTTATGAGTGGTATTTACATTGCCCAGGCATCGTTATTCGACACCCAAGGCTAGGGTGATGGGCCTCGAAAGCATCTATCGCAGGAGAGGCCTGCACTGAAAAGTGGCACTGAGCCAGGCCCGCTAGCCACAGCCATGACTTCAGCAGCCTCCCTGAGAGAGCCGTCTTGATCGAGAACCAGCTGGGCAGTTTAAAATTTGAATTCAGGTCTAAACCGACGTCTTGTACGTTTGCTCATTGGTCACGTTTTTCTGGCGAGGCGATATTGAGACCTATTACCAGGTGGTCAAATTCACTATTCCACGACTGAGTAGACACCCAGAATACTTTAGGGTGTGTACTCAGTAGCTTGTTTCGGTTGTCGGTCTGACAGGCTAAATCTCAACTGGAGACGTTCATGTGTGTGCGGTAACTCACCGCAGTATGAAAAACAACAGACGTGATGCATTACACCCCATAGCCACCATCTACAGACAAAACCTGACCCGTTACATAGGCTGCTTTTTGTGAAGCTAAATACACAACCGCGTGAGCCACCTCTTCTGGTTCACCCCAGCGCTTAATGCACAATTCAGATTGCACTGCATTTTTCCAGTCTTCATCAAAGGAACCGTCGGCCCATAGACGCTTAAAAATACCTGCGTTAATTACACCAATGGCTACCGTGTTTGCGCGGATATTGTTAACCCCCTCTTCTTTGGCAATGCCCTGCACCAGCCAGTCAATGGTTGCTTTGGGGGCAACGGATAACACATCCCGCTCTGGCCATTTGTGTTGTCCTGCAGAACCAATGTGTATAAATGAGCCGCCGCCAGCTTTGGTCATGTGTGGTAACGCTGCGTAGACTATGTTGAAGAAGCCATTTACGTCGGCATTCATAACCGCTTTCCATTGCTCTGGCGTGACATCTCGAATCATCAGCTGCTGGATATTTGAACCTGCGGCAATGACTACCGTATGGATCCTGGTACGACCGGCGATGTTATCAATTAAGCTTTTAACTCGGACCTCATCGGCTATAGACAGTTGCTCAAACTCTGCATGACGGCCTTGTTCTTTGACTTTATTAGCTGTCTCTTCGGCGCGGGCAGCGTTACCGTGATAAGTTAATATTACGTCGCTACCAGCCATGGCGAGCTGTTCGCAAATAGCGGCACCGGTGCCGCCGCTGCCGCCTATAACCAGGGCTACGCCATCTGGGAAATTTGAAGTGTTCATATTTTTTCCTTGTAAAATTGTCGGCCTCGCAGGACCTAAAGCTTTCATTTTTTAAGTTTAATTACGGCCAAATGAATTTTTCGGTAGGTAATATTTTCAAAACACCCTCTTGGAATTTGCATTTGTTCTTGCAACCTAAATCGCATATTTAGTTGTTAGTGATTAAAGAGCAGCTACGTGTAATTTTGAGTATTCCCATGTGGGAATAACTCTTCTTTATCTGTAATCTAGATAACTGCCTCCAACGTGAAGCCAATCAGATATATCAACCTTGCGGAGATAGATCACTGGGCTGAGTGACGCCTAGACTGTAAAAGGTAAATTCTTACGACTTCCTGTTAAAAACTGTATTTACCAGTAATGCCAAAGGTTCGTTCTGACATTACAGTCGTCAGGGTATAACCTGCCGTCGAACCAGCGGAAAGAAGGTTTTTAGACCAGGCTAAAATTTTCCAAGTACCGCTGGAATCACCTACTCCAGAAAATAAGTCAAACAGACCGTAACCGCCGTGATTACTCCCCACGTCATCCTCGGCACGGTTATCGGAGAATTTATAAAGACCGCGCACAAATCCATCGATCCCATAGACATCAGGTACTCGGAGGAGGCACTGATCGACCAGTTGAGCTCTGGGCCGGCGCGAGGAGTTTTACAACTATCCAGGCTTGATTGTCAGCGTTCTGTAGGTCAATTCAAGCTCATCTCGCTCCAGCCGTATACGAAGCTCTTGACTGGTTTGAGCGATTTCGAGTATTTCTTTCCAGGCATCTAATGTATCGATAGAGACACCGTTGACCGCCTTAAGCAGGTCACCATTCTTTAGCCCTATCTGCTCCCAAAAACTGGCGGACACGACTTTACTCACCCTTAACCCCACCATTGATCTATCAGGACCAACCACGCCATCAAAATCGGGGGTCAGCCATGCTTGCTGTAATAGTTGGGGGCGACCGCGCAGACCCGTATTGCGCCACTGCATCATCATTTGCCCTTTATATTCAGCCCCCAAGGCTGCTTCATCCAAAAGACTTGCCGTGCCAATCTGAGCTGAGTCATCTAAGACCTTTCTTCGATTCAAGTGATCGCCGCTATTAAGAGGCAGCACCAGGTCCCCTTCATCCGACAAATCGTCTGAATACGCTAACCTAACCTCGTCAGGTTTAATCTCAACTAACGTCAGCTGTGGATAACTGGCCAGGTTGTCACCTGCATGCACTACGTACTTTAATCCAGTGCTCATGTCATCCAGGGTAACGGCCGCTAGACCCACAAGGGATTCAGGTAAACGTATTGAGACCACACGAAATCGAGCACGGATATCCACAGGCGATGTTACAGCGGGAACACTTGCTACAGAAGTATCTGCATCACCTACCGGCGAAAAGAAATCAGAGGGCAATACTTTACGCATCAACCGAGTTTCAAGAATTAGAAAAGCGGCCTCCGAGCGAGACAGCTTTGTACGTTTTACAAAAGCATCAAACACCCCCTCTAAACGCTCTCTCTCCCCCAACAAACTGACGAGCCAAGTACCATTTTCTTTGACGAAGTACTGACGATATTTGTCCGGGCGTTCGACTCGGCCAAATTTCAGCAAGCGACCACTGGCTGTATTGCCACTGATTGCAATTTCATCCAGCACATCAGCATTCCGGAGCTCCATGCCTATAAAACCATTTTTTACAGCGTAGGCAATTAACTGATCAACCGTCATTGCCTTTAGTTGCTCAGGCTCAAGCATCAAACGGAAGAACATAACCTGTAATTGATCGACCTCCTTAAGTTTTCTTAAAACCTCTGTACCCGAGGTAAGCGCTAATTCTTTAATTCGCAGGTAGTAGGCCGAGCTTTGTGAATCCAATACCAAAGATACATTTTCCGTTCGCTTTTGTGTGACGACATCAATCCATGCCGTCATCGCCGAAGCTACTTCAGATTGCTCAGGGTCTAGATCTGCACGCTGCCCCGGCTCTGCCTGCACAGCAGTTGCCGCAAAAGCGGAAACGACTGTAATCAAGAAAAAGGCATAACGAGTTAATTCTAAAATACGCATTAACATCTACTTTTCCCTTTAGGTGAAGTACTAGCAGGCTGTTGAAATTCTTTGAATTTCGACGCCTGCCAATAAAACATGGAAGTTTCGTAAAATTGGCGACGGCTAGGTCGCTGATTTTGTAAAGAAAGAAAAATTATACTTTTCTATTCTCGTATATTGAAACAGGCAGGGTGCCTGTTTCAATATCCTGCTAGAGCTCAGCCAGCGCCTGACTAGAACGCTGATTAAGCGTCTGATCAAGTGCATGATTAAGCGTCGACAGACATGAAGCCGTATCGCGTTTCACCGACACTAATTCAGCTGCGCTCGGCAGGCTAGGCTGCTGCGCCAGTAACTGCTCTCTGGCACTGCGACAATCGTCCGCCGCCTGCTTGGCCACTGCACTTATTCCCGCTGCGACATCCGCATCCACTTCACCTCGCATAGCGGCCTCACTCAATTGCCGTTGCACTGCCTTATCAAGGTTCCACGCAGCGTAACCCAATCGAGCTGCTGCCTCTTCAATTTCACAGCCTGCTTCCAAGCACAGGTTAGGCGCTGCCCACTGGGCATGAGCAATATCCATCTCAAGCTGATTCTTAACACCCTGCATAAAGGCTACAGGCTCATAAATCGTCAAGCCCGACATTGGCTGAGGCACCTTCCACTGATCAGGTACAATGCCCTTGCTATCGATAGGATCGAATAAATTAAAGACATTAAACTTCGAACTGATATCCTCCAGCATCGCCATCTGCGAGCTGTTTACATCGTCGTAGCTGACATCATTGTCATTAAAGAAGTTATAGTTACCCTGAAATAAGTAGTAGTAAAACAGGTTAACCAGCTCTGCTTTTTGCACCACATAACGACCTGTAGTCGTTATCATCGCATTGGCTTCTGAGTTGCCTGGTTGTACCACCTCCGGACCAAAATTTTGACCCGGCATCAACTGACCTGTCTTGGCATCATAGGTCACTGGCACCATTGCGGTCGGGGTTAACTCACCCATCTTTAACATCACGCCCAGAGCAGTACCAATATAATAGTGGTAGCCAACACTGGCGGTGAAAGTCCAACGCATAGGATCCAAAATCGCGCCGCCGATTAGGTTAGCGTCCGGTGTAGTCCCCCAAAGAAACGGAATACCATGCTCTTCCATTACTTCCGGCAGCGCCTCTGCAGCAATATCACCCAGCACAGAGTGATCGGCCTGGACGATATTTTTACCATCTACCGAAGTACAGGTAGCCGTCCACAAGTCGCAATAGTGACCGTCAATGGTATTACCCGGTGAGCCGAAACTATTAAAGTGAACATCCGGATTTGGTATCGCCTCGCCCGTCTCTGCGTAGGTAAAGTTAACGCTACCCGCACCATCCGAGGCATTCACAACCGTATAGTCAGGCGTCAGGGTTGGAGATGCACCGGTTTCCCCTTCAATTAAGCGCTCCCAAACTTTTTTGATTCCCCAGCCATTGACCTCGTCATGGGTAAAATCGTAAGCGATCAAGCGAGCATGGTCAGGTTTTCCAGGAGGACCAGCATAGGTAAAGAAGTAACGTGCGCGCTCTGATACTCCAGGAATTGCCGGTCGAATTGCCACGTTATTGGGCTGAGTAACCGTCGTGTTTGCTCCGTAGCTCAGGCAAACCAAGTCGTCGAGCTCACCGGATTTATCCAGCTCGCCACCACTGACAAACACGTACAACTTGGCCGTATCTGGACATTCACCGGCGGAGAATGGATCTGGCTCTTTAACAATCACTGGCGAACCGTCACGACGATCCAACCAGATGTGCCAGCCAGAGGACATCACCGTCCCGACCAGGCCGTCCTCGCCCTCGCTCATCAAACGCAGGTCGTTCGAAGCCAGCTTGTTGCCACTGTAGTCCGAGAAGCGAGAAAACCAAATGCGCTCGCCGGTATCTTGATCAAGTTTCCAAATACCGTAGTTGTCGGAGACGTAGACGCCGCCTTCATCATCAACCATAGGGGCTTGAATGCCCGCACTCGAGGCTACCGCATTGCGGACACCCGCCAGGTCAGCAACTCCGTCACCGTCCAGGTCATCGCTGTTCCACTCTTCGGTACGCCAAACCACCTTACCCTTCAAGTCCAGCGCGACCACGGTCGATGTGCCGCCACCACGGGGGGATGCCGCAATAATCAAACCATTTGGAGCCTCAGTACTGCCGTTAGTCAGCAGGCCCGAAACAGGTGGCGAGTCAGGTTCAGTCCAACTTATATACTGGCTCTGGCCCGCTAGCTTTCGCTGTTCAAAGCTGGTCACCAGAGTCGAGCCAGAGTTACGGTTATCACCCCAGGTCCCCATATAAGCTGAGTTGATACTTCTCGGCCAAATTTTTCCGTGCTCTTGCACGCCTCGATCAGATATGGTGGTCGGTGCTGACTTAACCTCTACACTCGCTTGTTCCGAAGTGCAGGCGACAACCGAGCACAACAAGCCCACGGCAGCAGATAATTTATAAATTTTATTCTTCAAAACTTTACTCCTCACATGAAGAAATAAGATATAGATAAAGCAGCCACAAAAACTCGGAGCTAAGTGACAACTAAACCAACAACTATTAATTAATAGCTATAACTTACAGTTAGACCGATAGTCCGCGGCTCACCAAAGATCGTAGTGGTGCCTGCGCCAAATATATCCCACGAGGATACTGCAACATTGGCATACTCTTCATCCGTCAGGTTTTTCCCCCACAACATGAGGGTCATACTGCCAGATGTATCACCAAGGTGGATGTCAGACCAGCTGACAGCCGCACCCAAAACATTGTAATCATCAATTATTGTTTCATCGGCAGCAGAAGTGGAGCTCGACACCTCATCCTTGTAGGCATAGTTCAGATTGAAATTCAAAGCACCATTGTCGAGCGCCAGGGAGTAATCCAGGGAGGCGGTGTAACTGGTTTCTGGCGCGAAGGACATTTCGTCACTGAGCATAAAAGTGCCCGCAGCCGAGTCAATCGACTCTGCCCCAAGTTCGGTATCCAGATAACCATAATTGAAACTTAACGTTAAATCCTCAGCAAGTAATAACCCCAGATCAAACTCAAAGCCCTGAATAGTGTTACCGTCGAGAGGCAAGAAATCACGTTCGCCTGGAGTAGCACCTGTCTGAACACTGGTCTGTAGACCATCAAGCTCCATATGGAAAACAGCGAGATTTAAACGTGCTCGCTGATTCCACATACTTCCCTTATAGCCGAGCTCATAACTAAGGATATCTTCTTCCTCAAACCCCTCGGAAAAAAGCGCTTCATTCGCCGAACGCTGTGAAGTACCACCAGCCCTGAAGCCACTAACAACCTTTCCATATACATTGGCATTATCAGTGACATCAAAGCCCAGCGTTATCGATGGCGTGAAGTTAGTAAAGTCTTTATCGTAGCTAGCGGAAAAGCCGCCACCAACGAGATTATAATTAACTCGGTCTGCTTGACGGCTATCTTTTGAATAACGCCCCCCCACCGTTACGCTCCATCTTTTATCCATAAAATCTGGGAGATAGGTCACCTGAGCAAATGCTGCAAGTGATTTATTCTCTATGCTTGCCAGGTCGGTACTCCGAGGGGTAGCAAGCAGCATCGAGCCCACAGCATCTTGACTTGCTTCATTTTGATAGTAATACAGCCCCACCGCATAATCTAAGGACTCTGTCTCACCTATCAACTGAATTTCTTGTGAAAACTGCTCGAAATCGGCACGGCTCGCTGCGTAACTTGGCGAACCGACGCCCCCACCCAGCAAGGTATAATCCCCCACAGAAGTGGCAAGCGGGTCACTGTAGTAATCGTTTTCAAATTCTCGCCAAGAGGAAATAGACTTTACGGTCATATCATCATTGGCTTCCCATGTTAAAAATAATGAATGGGCATCAATTTCCAAACTGTTTTCAGCTATCTCTCTAGCTGATTCAACACTACCCAACCGCTCAGAACTCACCTGGGTTGTTTCGGTCAAAGCAGATAAGAACCCACCAGAGGCTTCCGTAACCTGCTCATATAATTGACTGCTCTTACCCTTAGCCTGTTCGTATCGATAGTCGACAATAATGTCTTCAGTAGGCTCAAGCCTTACATCCAACACTAAACTGTCGTTATCTTTTATTCCGAAGTTTTCACCAGGACCGGTGTTTTCAACAAGTCCATCGTGCTGCGTATGAAAATAATTCAGCTTTACAGCCGCCTTATCTGACAGAGGAAGATTAACTACGGTATTGCTTTTAAATATCCCTCGGTTTCCTCCGGTTAAACTTTGACGAAACTCAAGCTCCTCAACATTAGCTCGCCTGGTAACAATATTGACCGCGCCACCACTGGCATTTCGGCCATAAAGAGTACCCTGAGGACCACGCAATACCTCAAGGCGATCTACATCAACCCCCTCAAATCCAGCACCGATTGAAGTGCCTATATAAACACCATCAAGATAGAGCGCCACCGACGGGTCTTGGGTCAGCTGAACATCATTCTGCCCAATACCCCGAACAAACAAACGCACACTCGTAGGCGAGTTAGGCGATGCGTTAACGTAAAGGTTTGGTACGTTAGCACCAATGTCTGTAAGAGTATCAACACCTCGGGTTGCCAACATATCCTCTCCCAGCACTGCCACTGAAATAGGAACATCACTGAGTGTTTCAGCACGCTTTTGCGCTGTAACCACCACCTCTTCCAATACCAATCCACCATTATCATTATTGGCTTGAGATACGGCGGCGCTTAAAGCACATACACCCGCAGTAACCGCAACAACAAGACGCTTACCCTTAGGTTGTTGATTTCTCATAACAAAGACCTTCACTTATTAATTATATTTTTCCGAAAAGCATAAAATACGAAACAAATCAGAGAGGGGCACCGGCTGCAGAAATACCACTCTCATGAACTTTATGCCTCGCCGCTAACGTCTTATTCAATTCTTCACTCAGTCGCAGCTGCTCTTCGGGTGAAGATCTTTCCAATTTCGCCATGACCCATTCACCCATCATCTTTTCAAACAGGGCTGGGTTATAGCAATCTTCTTCACTACTGAACATGCCATTGCCGGCATAGCGCAAGATGGTCATGTTTCGCTCTTCGTAAATTCGGCCATCGCCCAAATCATTCATGCGATTCAGCACTCGGGTAATAATCCAGCCCTTATCCTCATCAATGGTGTACCAATCGTAGACAAACGCCGTCATCTCACAGATAGGCCATGGCTTCATCAGATCGTTAATCCACTTTCTGATTGAATCCCGCCCCCAGAAGTCTCCATCCACATGCTCTATGTAGGTTGCATCCGGCGTAAAGCACATGACCCAATCCTCCCAGTCACCCGTAGAAGCACCTTTATGTGCCGCTTTACTGTACTTATCGAACGCCTGCTCTAATTCTTCGCGAGTCCATCTTCCCATCATTTAACCCTTCTCTTTGTAGTGATTAATGGTCGAGAGCAAAATGCCTCAACCAAAGCTGTTAACTCGTGAACTAGGCTATCACGGATTAACCAAAATCATTAGATTGATTAGCTACAAAAACAAAACTGAAAAGATCATCCCGCAGAAAAAACCAAATAGCCCCTATAAATCAAAGGCTTGCAAAACCGCCTCCTGCGGATAAAGATTTATTAAGCTAATTCAAATTAACCAAATTCAACACACAAGATAATCTAAATTAGCTTATTTACTGGAACAACGGTACAATCGGCCCTTTAATGTGTGCAGACTGGAAGCCACAGAATGACTCAAGAGAGAAAAAGTCCCACTAAAACCGCCGACCGTATCCTGGAGAGTGCCACCGAGTGCTTCGCTAAAGATGGCTTTGAGAGAACCAACCTAAGGGATATAGCCAAGAAAGTAGGTATCCGAGAGCCCAGTATCTACCGGCACTTTAAGAACAAAGAGGAGCTATACCAGCAGGTTCTGTACAAAGGACTCGCACCCGTAGCCGAGACATTACTCAACCTGTCCAGCAGTAAGGCTGGACCAAGAGAGATGGTAGAAATACCTGGCAAGATGTTGATGTTGTACGCCAAAAACCCTTACATGGCTGGGCTGCTGCAACAAGCTGTCAGCATGTCTGCGGAACAATTTGAGAACCAAGTCTTAGAGCAGTGGCTTACCAAGCTACTAGAAACCGGAAAAAAGACATTAATGGATTCGGATTTTGCGCCTATCGATGAGATCGATACCTCATTACGCATCCTGAACCTATACAACCTATGCATAGGCTACTTCACCAACGCCAGCCTCTTGCAACGCCTGTGCGGAAGGGACCCTCTAGATCCAGAGATACTCCAGCGACAGGAGCGTATTCTTCGCGTAACAAGTAAGGCCTGGATACTTTCAAGCTAAACACTATCGGCTATTCAGCTTCACCATATAGAAAACTTCAGCTCAACAACCTCATAACATAAATAAGGCGCCCGATGAGCACAACCCTCTAAACCTCACTGATTGTCCGACATGTCTGATCACCGGAGGGGCTAGCTACCTTGGCAACACCATCATTCATCGCCAGCTAAAACTGGGACTGAAAGTAAATAGCTTTGCTGTTAAACCTGCAAAAGATAGAGGATAAAAACTTAAAAAGTTTTACTGGTGAAATTCGTCAGTACGAAAATGCAGCTACAGCGCTGCGCGAGACTCTGTGTCCTCGTAAGCCCCCACCTTCAAAGCTCCCATATATTGCAGATCCCATGATGTGGCCAAACTACGGTAACAATCGGTGGCCACATTATGCTCCCATGAACAGGGCACCCAACTCGTAAAATAACCTTATAACAAACAACAAGAAATATAATACCTAATAATATCAATAGGTTAATAACAAAAAGGCTTGATCTGAAGGCAGTCTCACCCATCTTGGCTGGCTTTTTTAACCCCATACAAATAAACCAATAATCACTACTGAATGATATTCATCTATGTTAGCATCAACCAACTAACATAATTACACGAGCCACCCAAAAGACGCTGAGGTCTACCTTATGACAGCAACCGCCCCTAGT
>Ga0209396_1004267_pt1 | contig 13984 bp, 10 predicted proteins | sample GOMGulsemesocosm_6_FD_184638 | JGI IMG/M metagenome (GOLD analysis project Ga0209396, IMG submission 184638) | Methane-oxidizing microbial communities from mesocosms in the Gulf of Mexico - GOM8C Gulf of Mexico (SPAdes) (version 2) | ecosystem: Environmental > Aquatic > Marine > Cold seeps...
AAACAATAATGCCCATACTAAGCCAATGCTTAGAAAAACAGCAGATAAAGCACTTAGCCAAGGTAATAGTTTATTGGTAAAGTGGTAAGACACTTCAGGATTTGCATAGGGGTGTAACCATTTCCACATTAGTTAGTACTCACTTTTAGGGCGGCGCCAACAGCAAAAGGAGCTAGCGTTAAAGATCCAAAGAATAATGCGGCAATTATAGCAAGTTGGCCGCTGTAAGGTAAGCCAAGCGCAGCTGTATCTATCGCGCTAGTAGCAAAAATTAAAACAGGAATATAAAGAGGTAAAACGAGTAAACTTAATAAAACGCCCCCTTTTTTGATACCAACGGTCAGCGCAACGCCAACCGCGCCTAGCAAACTCAATACTGGTGTGCCTAAGAGTAAGCTAAGAAATAATGCGGTGTAACTGTGTTCATCTAAATGAAGCAGTACAGCTAACAAGGGGGCTATTAAAATAAGCGGTAAACCCGTTATTAACCAGTGGGCAAATATTTTAGCCAACACCAATATAAATATTGGATGGGGACTTAATAACATTTGCTCGAGTGAGCCATCAAGGTGATCTGATTTAAATAATCGATCCAATGACAATAATGTTGCAAGTAAAGCGGCTACCCAAATGATCCCAGGGGCAATACGGCTTAGTGTCTGTGCTTCAGGACCTATTCCTAAAGGAAAAAGCGTAATGACAATCACAAAAAATAGTAATGGATTAATGATGTCATCTTTATGGCGCATAGCAATTGTTAGATCACGCTTTAGCACCAGCATAAAAGCACGGCGATAAGAAAGTTGCTGTGACGATTGGGCTGAGCTTTCTAACATGTCACTCCCTAACGGGCTATTATCGGCAATGCTTGCTAAGTTTTCAGTCTCTTGGCTTGACTGGGCTTCTAAGGTCATCAGGTTACTTTCTCTTAACGCTATTAACGAAATACATATTAATCAAAAGTACTATCACTGCTGTAATCTAGTGTGATTTTTTTGACTTGCTCTGGTTTAATGCTAATTAAATCTTGGTGCGTGGTTAAAATAACACAACCACCACGTTGTGCATGTAATGAAAATAGCTGTTCTAAATCGGCAACACCTTGTTTATCTATGGCTGTAAAGGGTTCGTCTAAAATCCAAATGGGCGCGTTACTCTGATATAAACGTGCTAATGCAATACGTCTATGCTGGCCAGCACTTAAATGTGACGCCAAACTATCTTCAAAACCAGCAAGGTTTACCTTAGTTAGATAAGTTAAGCTATCTTCGGTTTTGTTACCGTGTAATGCTAAGTTGAAGTCAAGATTCTCCTCAGCGGTCATTTCACCTTTTACACCTGATAGATGGCCGAAATAGAGTAGATTTTGATGAAAGTCTTCACGACAGTGACTAATTAATTGGTTTTTATATAATACTTGTCCGTCATAGGGTTGAGATAATCCGGATAAAATACGTAGTAAACTGGTTTTTCCTGAGCCATTAGGTCCTTCTACTTGCACTATATCACCGGAATTAATTTCCAATGATAGCTCGTCAAATAATAAGCGCTCTTCTCGAATGCAGGTTAGTTTTACTGCACTGATTAAAGGTGTTGAGGTTTTTTTGGACAATGTATTCACTTATTCTTTATCTACGTTTTATAAAAAATGTGTATCAAGCTAGTAGAGTGAATTCTAGCGTAAGTTTGTCGAGTGATTATTGATTTGGATCGTATAATCACTTTGGCCGATATAATACCATAGCCGATATTAATATAGCCCAAGAAACTTGTAACATTATGAAACAACTTGAGCGAAGAATTTACATTAATATTTAAGCTCATAAAATGTTAGTATGACGCGATAATTTTTAACCTAATTAAGTTATTAGAAAAACTTAGGTCTTAGGTTAAATGTTTTTTGAAGTAGAGCGGAGAAACGAATGATACCCGACCTGGTAGCCACACAAATGCCTGAGCTTATTCCTGAGCTTGGTCACTTAGCCCTTATTATAGCTTTAGCATTTGCTATTTGCTTAAGTTTGATTCCCTTAATTGGCGTACATAGCCCAGAGCAGAGTTCTTTAAAGAAGCTCATGACCTACGCTAGACCATTGGCCTACGGTATGTTTTTTTTCACCGGTATCAGCCTTATTGTTCTTGCCTACAGCTTTGTCATCGATGATTTCTCTATTAAATATATCGCCAGTCATTCTAATACGCATTTACCTTATTATTTTAAAATAAGTGCAGTTTGGGGCGGGCATGAAGGCTCTTTATTATTATGGGTATTTTCATTAACTGCTTGGACTGCCGCAGTTGCTCGTTTTTCAGACGGTATTGAAGAAGAGTTTATTGCCCGTGTTTTAGCTGTTATGGGTATGATAGCAATAGGTTTTATTGCCTTTACCGTGTTAACGTCAAACCCGTTTGAACGCTTGTGGCCAAATGTGCCAATGGAAGGTCGAGACTTAAACCCTCTATTGCAAGATGTTGGTTTAATTATTCATCCACCATTGTTATATCTTGGCTATGTAGGTTTTGCTGTTGCTTTTGCGTTTGCTGTTGCTGCGTTAATGGCAGGGAAAATGGATGCCGCTTGGGCTCGTTGGTCTAGACCTTGGACTGTTGGCGCGTGGATGTTTCTAACCATGGGTATCGCACTAGGTAGCTGGTGGGCATATTATGAACTTGGCTGGGGTGGCTGGTGGTTCTGGGATCCCGTTGAAAATGCTTCATTCATGCCTTGGTTGATTGGTACAGCATTAATACATTCTTTAGCGGTTACTGAAAAACGTGGTACGTTCAGAAATTGGACCATTTTATTGGCAATATTTGCCTTTGGTTTGAGTTTATTAGGTACATTTTTAGTACGTTCAGGGGTTATTACTTCGGTACATTCTTTTGCTGCTGATCCTTCACGTGGTATTTTTATTCTGATGATTTTAGCTATAGCTATGGGGGGATCGCTAACCCTGTATGCCTTTAGAGCAAATACCGTAGCGAGTTTCTCTCGTTTCGCTTTCTATTCACGAGAAACCGCATTATTACTGTGTAATGTCATTTTGGTTGTTGCAACGGTAACTGTGCTGTTAGGAACCTTATATCCTTTATTAGTCGATGCTTTAGGTTACGGAAAAATATCAGTAGGCCCTCCATACTTTAACGCTGTCTTTGTACCAATCATGAGTATTTTATTCATCATTATGGGAGTAGGGCCGTTAATTCGATGGAAGAAAGCTAAAAAAGGTGAGTTACGTAAAAGGCTCTTCAGCTCATCGGTATTTAGTATCGCTTTTGGTCTATTGTTTCCTGTGGTCTACGGTGGCGAGTTTAATATTTTAGTTGCCATGGGTATCACGTTAGCTACTTGGGTTTTCTTAGTTGTTGTTAAAGAAGTTAAAAAGCAAATTACAACCGTAGGAAAATTAACAACCAGCCATATAGGTATGGCAACGGCTCATGCTGGTATTGCTTTTACTATTGTTGGCGTAACAATTGTCTCAATGTATGAAAGTGAAACCAATGTCAAAATGGCATTAAACGAAAAAGTTATTGTATCAGGCTATGAAATTGAGTTTAAAGGCATTAAACACGTTGAGGGACCTAACTACAGTGCTGAGCAGGGCCAGATTAATATCTACAAAGTGACAGGCGAGAACGAAAGTGACTTTGTTACTTTGCTCAAACCAGAACGTCGATCTTATCGTGTACAAACCATGGGTATGACTGAAGCAGGCATCGATCCTGGATTATTCCGTGACGTGTATGTTGCATTAGGGGACCCTTTACCCGGTGGTGCTTGGGCAATTCGAGTACATTATAAACCTTTTGTGCGTTGGATTTGGCTAGGTGCTATTTTCATGAGTATCGGCGGAATTTTGTCGATGCTTGATAAACGTTACCGTCGTAAAAAGACGGCAGTAGTAAATGCGCCAGTTGTTGATTCTTTAACAAGCACTTTAACTGGAACATCAACCAGTACATCAAAAGCTTCGGAGGCGTAATAATGGGTAAGCTAATTCGCTTTCTGCCATTGATATTAGTAATCGCTTTGGGTGTTGTTCTGTACCGTGGATTATCGCTTAACCCACAAGACATGCCTTCAGCCTTGGTTGGTAAAACTATGCCAGCTTTTGAGCTACAAACATTAAATAATAGCGACAAAATGGTCACTCAGGCTGATTTACTTGGTGATATTGTTTTAATTAATGTATGGGCTACTTGGTGTCCTACTTGTAAGTATGAACACCCGTACTTGGTTGATGTAGCTAAAGATAGTCAAGTTAAGTTGTATGGTTTGAATTATAAAGATGAACGTGTTGCAGCACAGCAATGGCTACAACATTATGAAGACCCTTATGTTTTTTCTATTTTTGATGAGGAAGGAACTTTAGGTCTTGACCTTGGCGTTTATGGTGCACCGGAAACCTTTGTTATCGATCATCACGGTATTATTCGTAAACGTTTTGCCGGCGCTATTGATACTCGCGTATGGCGACGTGAATTTGAGCCATTAATTGCTCAGCTAATTGAAGAAAAGAAGCAGGGGAAATAACATGCGTTTTATCAGCATACTCATACTCTCGTTGGTCATTGCATTAAGTACTAATCAGGTAAGTGCGAGCCCAGTTGATACCTATGAATTTCAGGATGAAGTAACTAAAATTCGCTTTCAAGCATTAAGTAAAGAGTTACGATGTCCTAAATGTCAGAACCAAAACTTAGCTGACTCTAACTCACCGATCGCCGCTGATTTACGACGAGAACTTTATGAGTTATTGCAACAAGGTAAAGCCGATAGTGAAATTGTCAACTTTATGGTCGATCGTTATGGTGAATTTGTTTTATATCGCCCAAGGGTATCCCAGTTGACCTACGTATTATGGTTTGGTCCTGTAGTCCTTATTTTGTTAGGTATTATTGTGGTAATTGTCGTTGTTCGTAGAAAACCTGTTGATAAAAAGAACTTAGTCTTATCGACGGAACAACAAGACAAACTGAAAGACTTTTTAAATAAAAAGTAACCACCCGTATCATTAAAAAAAGTAGTAGATAACATTATGGAATTTTTAGTAATAGCCCTTATATTTTTAATTTTATTATTATTGATGGTATGGCGACCTTTCTTTAAACAGAAAATACAAGACGTTCGTGTAGATAGTAGCTTACGTGATGAAACTAATGTGCGTTTGTATCATGAACATAAAAAAGAAATAGAAAAAGATTACGGCGAAGGAGGCATTGATGAAGAAAACTATCAGTACCTATTGGCTGAATTAGATAAAACCTTATTACAGGATATAGAAAGTACTTCAAAAGAAGTAAACGTTGCTATTAATGCAAGGTCATACTCACCTCTTTGGCCTTTAGGTTTAAGTGTTTTTATTATTCTCTTTTCAGTGGCACTTTATAACAAGCAAGGCAGTTATAAACTGATAACAGAAATGCCAGCTGGCCACGGTCAGCAGCAAGGTATGTCACAAGAGAAAATGCTAGAGCAGCGTGAAAATGAAGCTATAGCGCATATCAATAAACTGCAAAAACATATTGAATCTAATCCTAAAGATAGTGAAGCCTGGTATAACTTAGGTCAAACTTATGTTGCAGTAGGCGGTTTTGATGAAGCGGTAGCTGCATTTACCCAAGTAATTAACATTGAAGGGGAGCATGCGGACGTATTAGGTGCGATAGCACAGGCTCTTTATTATAAAAATAACCAAAAAATTAGTGCACAAGTACAAAAGTATATTGATAGAGCATTAGCCCTAGATATTAACGACCCATCAACTAATATTTTACTCGGAATGCATAATTTTATTGGTGAAAACTATCAAAAAGCAATTAGTTACTGGCAACGTGTTATTGATTCAAGCAATAAAGGCGTTAATATTGCAGCGTTAAAAGAAGCGGTTGCTGAAGCTAATAATCGACTAGGTAATACTTCAGGTAAATCAGAAAACAGTATGGCAGGTAGTTCAACACCTTCTCCTACAGATGAATCACAATCAGTAGCAGGACCGCAATTAAAAGTGAGTGTAAGCCTGTCTGATAAACTTACTGAGCAACTAGCAAAAGGTGAAGACCGTGTTGTATTCATTTATGCCGTACCAACTAATGGTCAGCGTATGCCCCTTGCAGCTGTTAAAATGAAAATGAGTGATTTACCAACTGTTATTGTCTTAAATAATAGCCAAGCGATGAGCCCTGAGAACAACTTGGCTAGCGTTGAAAAAGTGCACGTATATGCCATTGTTTCAATGCAAGGTGGTGTAGGTATTAAGCCCGGAGACTTTAAAGCAGAGGCTCTTGGTGTTGATGTTGATCGCAGCGATATTCTTGAACTGGTTGTTAATACGTTAGTTGAATAATTGTTTGACTAGGTAAGTTGCTTTTTCTTACTGAGCTATAAGTCTAAGTTTGCTCAGTAAGTTTAATAAGAAGAAAAAATAAATGAAATCTCGTTTTAGTGCGCGTGTAAAAGAGAATGACAGCACAGTTGATAATAAAAGCCCGTCAACCGCAGTGTTAATAACTAATCTAGGCTCACCTGATGAGCCAACAACGAGTGCTGTACGCCGCTATTTAAGAGAATTTTTATCGGATAGGCGAGTCGTTGAGATTCCACGCTTAATTTGGCTTATAATTTTACATGGTATTATTTTACGCATTAGGCCGGCAAAATCAGCCAAATTGTACCAAACTATTTGGCAAGATGATGGCGCGCCTTTATTAAGTATTACCGCTGCACAAAGATTTAAATTGGCAGCAAAAATAAAATCTCTACATGGCGATAACGTCATTGTCGATTTTGCCATGCGCTATGGGAATCCTTCAGTAGCGAGTGCATTGCAGAAATTTCAACAACAAGGCGTAGATAAAATTGTTGTGCTACCTTTATACCCCCAATATGCAGGACCAACAACCGCGTCAACCTTTGATGTTGTGAGTAAAGAGTTACAGAAATGGCGTTATATACCGTCTATACACTTCTTAAATACCTATCATAACAATCCACTCTATATCCAGGCGTTAGCTGACACAGTCAAAGAACATGTGGTAACTCATGGTAAACCAGAGCGTCTAATACTGTCATACCATGGCATGCCTGAGTTATTTCGAAAGTGGGGCGATCCTTATTTTGACTTATGCCATGAAACAACGGCTCTTCTCAAAAAAATATTACTGGAAAGTAATTTAGGATTTACTGAAGATGAGCTAATCATGACCTTTCAATCACGTTTTGGTAAAGCTGAGTGGCTTAAACCTTATACGGATGCCACACTTGAACAACTTCCAAAGCAAGGCATAAAACACGTTGCAATTATGAGTCCTGCATTTAGTGCTGATTGTTTAGAAACACTTGAAGAGTTAATTCACGAAAATAGGGAAGTGTTTTTAGCTGCCGGCGGTGAAAGTTATCATTATATTGCTGCGTTAAATGACCGTGATGACCATATTGATGCTTTATATAATGTGTTAGAGCCTACCTTAGACTCTAAACCCATTTAGCCGAGAATAGCACAAGCTTAAACGGCAACGATCGCGATAAACTCACTTGCTAAGCTACATAAAAACAGTATACTGTTTTTATGTACAGTTATTGGCGAGAGGTCGTAAATGGGTAATCAGAGAAAAATAATTCATATTGATATGGACTGTTATTATGCAGCTGTTGAAATGCGAGATTTTCCTGAGTATCAAAATATTCCGCTAGCTGTTGGCGGAGATGGTCCGCGTAGTGTCTTATGTACCTGTAATTACCAAGCTAGGCAGTTTGGTGTCCGTGCTGCGATGCCGGCGATTAAAGCAAAGCAGCTTTGTCCTGAACTTCATATTGTTCATGGTCGTATGGAAGTATATAAAGAAACCTCCAAACATATCAGAGAAATTTTTTCGCGCTATACCGACCTCATTGAACCACTATCTTTAGACGAGGCTTATCTTGATGTTACCGATGCAACTATGTGCCAGGGTAGTGCCACACTCATTGCTGAAAAAATCAGGGCCGATATCTTTACTGAATTAAATTTAACTGCATCGGCAGGCATTGCCCCCAATAAATTTTTAGCTAAAATTGCTAGTGACGAAAACAAGCCGAATGGCCAGTGTGTCATTACTCCTGATAAAGTCGCAAACTTTGTCGAACGCCTTTCACTGAAAAAAATACCCGGTATTGGTCCTAAAACATTTGAAAAACTCAATAGACATGGTTTTTCCACTTGTGCCGATGTCCGCCAAAGTGATATCAGAACCTTACAAAACATTGTCGGTAAATTCGCAAATAGTCTGTACTTAAAGTCACATGGTGTCGACAACCGAGCTTTAGAAGTAAGTCGGCAGCGAAAATCACTCGCAATAGAAACAACGTTAATGCAGGATATTACAACACAAGGTGAGTGTGAGCTTGTTATCGAATCGTTATATCAAAAACTATTAACTCGACTTGCACCGCACAGTAATAGAGAGATCATTAAACAAGGGGTAAAACTTAAATTTTCTGATTTTAACCAAACAACCGTTGAGACACAAAGTAATGAGTGCCAGCAAGAACTTTTCAGTAGTTTATTATCAAAGGCCTATAACAGGTCAAATAAACGCGGTATTCGTTTGGTCGGTCTCACGTTAGGGTTTGCTGACACCCCAAGTGAAACGAATCAACTACAGCTTTCACTTTAGTATCTTTACCAATTTGATTAAACCCCTTCCCAACTCAGAGCTCGACTGCCGAGCTTAGAACAAACAAAATTTTTAAAACATGACCACTCTATATTTAATTAATTTTGTGACGTTATCAGTTTATCAAAAAGCGTCCAAGGGCGAGCGTAAAAGGCTTATGTGCAGCGTTATTGATTTTATCTAGGACGCTACACGGATGTAGATTTTTAGATAATGCAGGAGCATATTTTCCTGAATAACTATTCTCATCAAGCAATGACTACTTTTAATCCTTTTAATCCTCGCTGAGTGGGAAATAGCTTAATCAACTTGGTATTACATAGTCAAAGGTCTTTTTGATCGATATTGAACTTAATCAAATAGGCGTCTGCGCAACAATTATTCAAGAATTGCGTGAAAGTTGTGAAATTGATTGGTATCTTCAAGGCGAGCTTGCGTATAATAAGCGCTTAAGCGCCAAGTACTCTGTTGATAAAAATATTAATAGCGCGCTTGCTAACAAAGCAGTACAAAAAGAACGAGCTAAGAAGATTCATTTTATAATACCGCGGCTGTTTCAGTGATGGAATATGTTGTAAATTTTGAATGAACTCAGAATTATAATAGACCTAAATCGATTTGTAGAGTATCCCATGATTAAAAGCACCGCTGAAGTCCGTCAGGCATTTTTAGATTATTTTGCCACCAAACAACATCAAATAGTTAAAAGTAGCTCTCTTGTTCCTGGTAATGATGCAACATTATTATTTACCAATGCTGGCATGGTTCCTTTTAAAGATGTATTTTTAGGTGCTGAAAAACGTAGTTATACACGAGCAACCTCTGCACAACGTTGTGTACGAGCCGGTGGCAAGCATAATGATTTAGAAAATGTTGGTTACACTGCACGCCATCACACCTTTTTTGAAATGATGGGTAACTTTAGCTTTGGTGATTATTTTAAAAATGATGCCATTCGTTTTGCTTGGGAGTTTTTAACTGGCGAGTTAGGATTACCAAAAGAAAAGTTACTGGTTACAGTATATGACACCGATGAGGAAGCTTTCTCTTATTGGAGAGATGAGATTGGTGTACCTGAAGATAAAATAATTCGTATTGGCGATAAATCAGCTAATAAAAAATATGAATCTGATAATTTCTGGTCAATGGGCGATACAGGACCTTGTGGGCCTTGTTCTGAAATATTTTATGACCACGGTGAAGACATCTTCGGCGGACCTCCAGGATCGCCTGATGAAGATGGTGACCGCTTTATTGAAATATGGAATATAGTATTTATGCAATTTAACCGTCAAAGCGACGGTACTATGGAGCCATTACCTAATCCATCGATAGACACAGGTATGGGCTTAGAGCGTATTTCTGCAATTATGCAAAATGTTCATAGCAACTACGAAATAGATATTTTCCAAGCATTAATTAAAGATACTGCAAAACTACTCGATTGCACTGACCTTGAACATAAATCACTACGTGTTATTAGCGATCATATTCGCTCGTGTAGCTTTTTAATTGTTGATGGTGTTGTGCCGTCAAATGAAGGCCGTGGATATGTGCTTCGTCGTATAATTCGCCGAGCTATTCGTCATGGTCATAAACTAGAAGCGAGTGGACATTTCTTCCATAAACTAGTTTCATCTTTGATAGAGCAAATGGGTGAAGCTTATCCTGAGTTAGTTCAGCAACAAGCGATTATTGAAAAATTATTACGCATTGAAGAAGAGCAATTTGGTCGTACTTTAGATCGTGGCATGATTCTTCTCGAAGATATGCTCGCTAACTTATCTAGCGATACCATTAAAGGTGATGATGTCTTTAAGCTATATGATACATATGGTTTCCCTGCCGATTTGACCGCAGATATCGCTCGAGAGCGCAACTTGAAAATTGATCAGGATGGTTTTGATGCTGCAATGAAGCAACAGCGAGAGCGTGCTCAACAAGCAAGTCAGTTTGGTACAGATTACAATCAACAGTTAAAGTCTGATCATAAAACTGCCTTTAAAGGTTATGACAATGATTCATACTCAGCGACTGTCGTAGAGTTATTTAATAGCCAAGACCAAGATGCGGTGCAACAATTAAATGCTGGTGAACAGGGCATAGTGATCTTAGATCATACACCTTTTTATGCCGAGTCAGGTGGCCAAGTAGGTGATAGTGGTTTATTACATCTTGATGGCGGCGTATTTGAAGTAACGGATACGATCAAGCTAGGTAATGCCTTTGCTCATCGCGGTACTGCCCGTACAGATGTTGGTGTAAATCGACGTGTAAAAGCTGAAATTAATGTTGAGCGTAGAGCCGCAATTGTTAAAAACCATACCGCAACACATTTATTACATGCAGCTTTGCGCAAAGTTTTGGGGGAACATGTAACTCAAAAAGGCTCGTTATGTGATAGTGACAAATTGCGTTTTGATTTCTCTCATTTTGAAGGCGTTACCGCACAGGAACTCCATGTGGTTGAGCAAATGGTCAATGATGAAATTCGTCGTAACCATTCAAAAGCAACTGAATCTATGTATATTGAAGAAGCTAAAGAAAAAGGTGCTATGGCCCTCTTTGGTGAAAAATATGATGATGAAGTAAGAGTCGTTACCCTAGGTGATTTTTCCATAGAGCTATGTGGCGGCGTACATGTTGACCGTACCGGTGATATTGGTTTATTAAAAATAGTTTCAGAATCTGGAATTGCTGCCGGCGTTCGTCGTATTGAAGCGGTAACTGCTACAGGTGCCCTTGATTTTATTAATCAACAGACAGCCTCTTTAACAGATATTGCAGCGTTAGTTAAGAGTGATGTAACTAATGCAAGTAATAAAGTTGAGCAACTTGTTAGTCGTTCTAAACAGCTTGAAAAAGAAATCTCTCAACTTAAGCAGGAACTTGCTGCACAAGCTGGCTCTGATTTAGTTAATGATGCTATTGAGATCAATGGCGTTAAAGTACTTATTGCAGATTTAGGTGGCGTAGAAAGTAAAGCGTTACGCGGAATGGTTGATGAGCTTAAAAATAAGATGCAGTCAGGCGTTATTATGCTAGCAACCGCGAACGGTCCTAAAGTCGGTTTAATTGCGGGTGTAACTAAAGACTTAGTAGGCCGTGTTAAAGCAGGTGAGCTTGTTAATATGGTGGCTCAACAAGTCGGTGGTAAAGGCGGTGGACGTCCAGATATGGCACAAGCAGGTGGTACTCAGCCTGAAAATATAAGTGCAGCACTTGAAAGTGTCTCTACTTGGTTAACAGAAAAGTTGGCGTAATTAGGCTCTGCACAACATCTTTACTACCTAGACATCTTTTAATTTGTCGTAGGGGTATAGATATTAAAAAGGAAGCATTTTGCTTCCTTTTTTGGTTTTAAAGAAGGGTTATAAACAGGTAAAGTGTACTGTTTTATGCTGATACTTTGCTGTTATCAACAAAAAACATACAAAACATTGCAAATGATCACGGAATTGGTTGTAAAAGTAGGCTATAAAGCTATTCAAGGATATGGAAATTTTGCTAAAATATGACCGATTATTATGAATAATAGTAGCTTCTATTACTCATAATCAAAGCTTCATTTAAAATTGCCATCGGATATGGTGTTTTTAATGAATTAATGACTTTTCATAAAAAGTTGACTATTAGTTATAGTGAATGGATTGAAAAGTAGCTAATGCTAATATATTACTAGCTTATATATATTTATTTAGTGATCTCACTTTAAAGGATAAGGAAGCAAATATGCTTATATTGACAAGACGCGTAGGTGAAACATTAATGATTGGTGACGAAGTTACCGTGACTGTTTTAGGCGTTAAAGGAAATCAGGTAAGAATAGGTGTTAATGCGCCAAAAGAAATCTCAGTTCATCGTGAAGAGATTTACATGCGTATTCAAGCTGAAAAAGGCGATAGTGAAGTTTCAGGTAATAAAGTCTAATAATTTACTTACATTAAGTTGATATATAGAGAGCCTGAACAATAGCGTTAATATAGAGTGTTATTTAAAACTATATCTAACGGATAAGAAACACCGCTTTGGCGGTGTTTTTTTATGTCATATGTTTACTTTGTGATTAAAAAACAACATATTTGGCTGAATTGTCAGCAAACAGAAGGTTATACTAAATAAATACTAAAAATTGTTTGACTTATTTCTAGAATCCCTTATTATTCGCACCCATTGGAGAGGTGGCCGAGTGGCCGAAGGCGCTCCCCTGCTAAGGGAGTATCTGGTTTGTAGCCGGATCGAGGGTTCGAATCCCTCCCTCTCCGCCATTATTTTTCTTATGCAAGATAATGGTTGTGTAGAACGTAAGTTCGCTATCTTTAGACTAAGATATAAAAAATAGTTCATGAGGGCGCGTAGCTCAGCTGGATAGAGTACCTGGCTACGAACCAGGCGGTCGCAGGTTCGACTCCTGCCGCGCCCACCACTTTCTTCAAGTGTTAAAATAATGAAGGCAGCTATTGTTAAAGCTGGATAAAATTTAAACTTTGGGCGCGTAGCTCAGCTGGATAGAGTACCTGGCTACGAACCAGGCGGTCGCAGGTTCGACTCCTGCCGCGCCCACCACATTAAAAGCCCCATCTTAGAAGGTGGGGCTTTTTTCGTTATAAGGTTAGAAGCTGATGTTTTGCTTCACTTAGTTTGCACTTCCTTCAAGTGAACAAATAATGAAGAACTGTTGCTTCAAGGTGATTTAAAGAAATTTACCCACTTTGATGTTGCAAATATTGGAGAGGTGGCCGAGTGGCCGAAGGCGCTCCCCTGCTAAGGGAGTATCTGGTTTGTAGCCGGATCGAGGGTTCGAATCCCTCCCTCTCCGCCATTATTTTTTTTGTATTAAATAATGGTTGTGTAGAACGAAAGTTCGCTATCTTTAGACTAAGATATAAAAAATAGTTTATGAGAACGAGTAAAGCAGCTTGATAGGGTGTATATCCTGATGGCTACGAGTAAAGTTCTACTATCGATTAGTAACGATACAAAAAATTACTTAACTTGAGGGCGCGTAGCTCAGCTGGATAGAGTACCTGGCTACGAACCAGGCGGTCGCAGGTTCGACTCCTGCCGCGCCCACCACTTTCTTCACGTGGTAAAATAACGAAGAGCAGCTATTGTTAAGGCTGGATAAAATATTATACTTAGGGCGTGTAGCTCAGCTGGATAGAGTACCTGGCTACGAACCAGGCGGTCGCAGGTTCGACTCCTGCCACGCCCACCACTTTCTTCAAGTGTTAAAATAACGAAGGCAGCTAATGTTAAAGCGGGATAAAAATTTTAAACTTTGGGCGCGTAGCTCAGCTGGATAGAGTACCTGGCTACGAACCAG
>Ga0209396_1004272_pt1 | contig 13975 bp, 10 predicted proteins | sample GOMGulsemesocosm_6_FD_184638 | JGI IMG/M metagenome (GOLD analysis project Ga0209396, IMG submission 184638) | Methane-oxidizing microbial communities from mesocosms in the Gulf of Mexico - GOM8C Gulf of Mexico (SPAdes) (version 2) | ecosystem: Environmental > Aquatic > Marine > Cold seeps...
TCACTCATTGGTAAAGGGATTAGTACATCATTAAATGACTTGTTTGCAGCAGTAAATTCTCTCGTTGATGTCCCTGGCGACATAGGCCTACGTGAAGTTATGTTAGCTAAAGCCGACACGTTATCTAAAAATGTGAGCTCAGTACAGTCTGCCCTCGATGGTGAATATAACTCTGTCAACGAAGATTTAGAAGCTACTGCTGTCATGGTAACCGAAATCGCAGAACAATTGGCCGCCTTAAATCGCGATATTGTTAAAGCATCGGCAAATAACACGACACCCAGTGATTTATTAGATAAACGTGATACGTTAATTAAAGATTTATCCCAGTATACTTCAGTCTCAACTGTATCGACCAACGATGGTGCACTCAACGTATATATTGCTGGCGGCCAAACATTAGTGACTGGAACGACTAAATTTTCTGTCGGGGTAGATGCTGGTAATCCTGATCCTCGCCAAACGCAGTTATTTATCCAATCTCCAGCAGGTGCTAAACAGCAATTATCATCAACTAATATCGGCGGTAGCATGGGGGCTTTGATGAGTTATCGTGATGGTGTATTAACCGACACGATTAATAAAGTAGGCCAAACGGCCATTACTGTTGCAGATGCATTTAATACCGTACAGTCTCAAGGAATGGATCTTAATGGATTGCAAGGCCAGAATTTATTTAAAGATATAAATGACCTTGAGTCAACACAACGTAGATTTTTAATTGATCAAGATAATACAGGTAATGTTGCAGGCGTCGTTGAAATAAACGATACCAATCAATTAACCAGTGATGATTATAGCTTGAGTTTTCAAGGTGGGATTTACACCTTAACCAATGATAATACAGGGAAAACTCAGGTGTTAACGTCCGATAACCCATTAGATCCTGTAGGGAGTCGCAGCTTTACAACAAACGATGGCTTTATCTTTAAAGAAGCGGGCGGAACACCTCAAAATGGCGATAGTTTTGTAATTCAACCGTCCCGTTTAGGTGCTACAAATTTAGACGTGAATTTAACGCAAGCAGAGCAGATAGCAGCCTCTTCAATTGTTGAAGTCTATAACAATGATAATAATGTTAATACGGCGAAATTGGCTATAACTAGCATCGATAATATTGGTGCTGCTGGTTTTCCAAGTGCAGGTAATAAACTCACACTGGAAGTATACGAAGCGCCCACTGGTACCTTTAATTATCAAATGCTTGATAGCGCTGGCACTGCTCAGCAATTGTTTGATGCGAGTGGCGCCGCACTTGGCACATCGGCTACTTTTACAACGAGTCCTCTAAATTTTCAAGCGGGTGGCATGAGTTTCTCATTGACTGGTAAGGCAACTGGTCAAACGGCTAATGCACCTGAGCGCTACGATATTGAGTATGCAGTTGGATCGGGTAATAATAAAAATGCACTTGCTATGGCTAGCCTTGTCGATAAAAAAATGGCAAATCAAGGCCGCTCAACCATGAATGACTTGTATGAAGAGTCAGTGACGAGTGTTGGATCTCAAACCGCTACAGCAAACATTGAGGCGAGCGCTGCCAATACATTGTATACGCAGGCGGAGGCGCGAATGTCTAACACGTCGGGGGTGAATCTTGATGAAGAAGCGTCGAATCTACTACGCTTTCAGCAAGCTTACTCAGCAAGCGCCAGAGTGATTTCAACCGCCAACGAAATTTTTCAAACGTTATTACAAGCCGCGCGATAGGAATTAATGATGAGAATCTCGACTAGTCAATTTTATTTACGCAACACAACGAACATTATTAATCGCCAGTCTGACGTCAATCAGTCAGTATTGAATATTTCTGAAGGTAAACGAGTTATTACCGCAGGTGATGATTCTGTCGCTTCAAATTCTATACTAAATATTAGACAAGAGCAGGCGTTGATTAAGCAATATCAAACGAATATTACTTTTGCTGATTCACGCATTAATGTTGAAGAGTCGGCCATGAAATCTGCCGAAAGTGTGATGTTTCGTGTCAAAGATTTGATTATTCAAGGTAACAGCATTGGTAATGATGATTCAGCTAGACAAGCCATCGCCGATGAATTAAAGCAACGTTTCGAAGAGTTAGTGTCTTTAGGGAATAGCCGAGACGAGTCTGGAAGTTATGTGTTTGGAGGGTTTCAAACCCAAAATCCACCGTTTGAAATACAAAGTGATTCAAGCGTGGCTTATTTGGGCGATCGTGGTCAACGTTTAACGAATATTGGACCAGGTATTCAAACGGCGACCAGTGATTCTGGCGATGAAATTTTCATGAAAAACAAAAATAGTACAGGTGATTTTAGGCCCACTTATAATTTAAACGCTGGTATTGATAATATCGACCGCGCCATATTAACGCAGGCTGAAATTTCAGAACGCGCCAATTACGTGCCTGTTGGAAATCCAGATGATTACACTATCGACTTTGCAACTATGCCCAGTGGTGTAATGGGGATGAGTGTTAAAGATACATTGGGCAACCAAGTCTACCCAACATTGCCCTTATTACAGGCGGCTTATGTGGCGGGGGAGACTGTTTCATTTAATGGTATATCAACGACCATAAAAAAGACCCCGCAAGACGGTGATTCTATTACTATGACGCCAAAATCTGAAACAGATATGTTTAGTGTTATTCAAGATTCAATCGCTTGGCTTGAAAAGCCAAACGGTACGGGTGTTGATGAAGCGCAGCGTCAATTAGAAGTAGGGCATATTATAGCTGATATAGACCAGATTCAAATTGAACTGGGTGGTATAAGAGCTGAAATAGGCTCAAGATTACAGGTCACTGAGAGTCAAAAAGATCGTCATGAAGATTATAACTTGACCATTGAAAAATCACGTTCTGCATTGGAAGATTTAGATATGGTGTCTGCTATTTCAATTTTCGAGCAGCAAAAGTTATCTCTACAAGCATCACAAACTGCTTTCTCGCAAATTCAAAACATGAGTCTATTAAACTTCCTTTAATTAAATACTCGTACTAATCGACAGTAATTGCCATAGCGGCAAATATTGTCACCATTGAGATAAATACGCCATAACAGATTGTATAAGCGGCAAGTGGGTCAATAAGTTGACAAATTTGCCGCTTTTTTAGTCGTAAAAATTTATTAACACCACCTTATTTCCTCTAATAGTCAATCACACAACCACTTTGTAAATATTTAAAGAAAATTATAATAAGTTGGCATATTGATTGCATTTTATTGTGTAGCTAAGCAGTACTTTTAATAATTATACCGGCTTGTTGACATCACACGTTGATGCATCAGCCATTAACGTGGAGGCTATCTTATGGCTCTTACAGTACAAACTAATGTTACATCCCTAAACGCGCAGCGTAATTTAGGGCAGTCAGGATCGGCATTATCAACGTCGATGCAACGTCTATCATCTGGTTTACGTATTAATAGTGCCAAAGATGATGCCGCCGGTTTACAAATTTCTAATCGATTAACATCTCAAATCTCTGGTCTAAATGTTGCTGTTCGTAACGCAGGTGATGGCATTTCTTTAGCACAAAGTGCTGAAGGGGCGTTGCAAGAGTCAACGAATATCCTACATCGAATGCGTGATCTGTCGATTCAAGCGGCCAATGGTTCGAATGCACCAGAAGATCGCCGCGCGATTCAAGAAGAAATGACGCAGTTGCAACAAGAGATTAGCCGTATTGCTGAAACCACTACCTTTGGTGACCGTAAGCTATTAGATGGGTCTTTCGGTACAGAGAGTTTTCAAGTAGGGGCTAAATCGTTTGAGACCATTAATATGGGGCTGGCAGCATTTGGCTCTAAAGACATTGGTTCTTATTCGACAGATATTGCAGGTAACGGTACCGCTGGTTATGGCTCGGTAGGTGCTGCAAATAGCGTAAGCGGTAGCTTGACTATTGTTAGCAGTCAAGGAACAAATGCAGCGCTTGGCGCCGTAAGTGCTTCGGCAAGAGAGTTGGCCGCTGCTATTAATGACAGTAATTCATCTGCTGGGGCTGATGCTCGTACAAACGTAGCACTCGATTTAACTAGTTTTGGGGCAGGTGGGTCATTGGCGTTTGAACTAAAAGGTTCAAACGGTACGCCAATTCAAGTATCTGCGGCTGTATCTGCAACAAGTGTTGAGCCTCTTGCTAATGAAATTAATAAAATTTCAGGAAAAACGGGGATTACCGCTGAAGTCATCAATGGTGAAGTTATATTAACCAGTGAACGTGGTGATGATATTGATATTTCTGCCTTCGCTGGTACTAATAACATTGTAATGACTGGTATGGATTATGAAGGTAATAAGACCGCTGATACGTTTACGGTTAATAACGGCGCGCCTACTGGCAATGCTACAGGGGTTGTAAGATTGTCATCTCCAATCAATTATACGGTATTAGGTAGTGATGCTAGTGTGTCTTCGACAACAACTTCATCAGCCGCGTTAGATTCTGTTGATTCAATTGATGTGAGTACGGCACTAGGCGCCCAGTTATCAATTGAAGTAATTGATTCTGCATTGTCATATATTGATAGCAACCGAGCTATGATGGGTGCGATTCAAAATAGATTAGAATCTACAATCTCGAATCTGTCTAACGTTGTTGAAAATAACTCAGCTGCACGTAGCCGAATTCGTGATACTGATTTTGCTATCGAAACAGCCATGATGACTAAGAATCAAATCTTGCAACAAGCAGGCACCTCAATCTTGTCACAAGCTAATCAAATTCCGCAAGCTGCGGTACAATTATTGGGCGGTTAGACTTCTTCCCCCTCTTATAACAATACTGCTAGCGCTAATAAAGCCCCACATTATGATTAATGAGGGGCTTTTTGCATTGAGTACATTGGTAAATAGCGGCATAATATTGCCACGTCCTATATATAATAAATATAGGTGAAATAATTATTACTATTTATCAGTTACTTATAAAATACTTTAAATTAAATTAAAAAAATAATAAAGAATTCTTCATTGCCGCCGTTAAGTAATTATCAAGGGGACATCCTCTTAAAACATTTAACCAAGTTAATAACTTTTAGCGGTAAGCTAATCAGGAGATTCATTATGTCATTATTCGTATCAACTAACGCAGCTTCATTGAATGGTCAAAATAACCTAAACAAATCAACAGGTGCATTACAGACTTCAATGCAGCGTTTATCATCTGGTATGCGTATTAATAGCGCGAAAGATGATGCCGCTGGCCTACAAATTTCTAACCGTTTGACTTCACAAATTAATGGTCTAGGTGTTGCACAACGTAATGCACAAGATGGTATCTCAATGGCTCAAACGGCTGAGGGTGCTCTTCAAGAGTCTACAAATATCCTACATCGTATGCGTGACCTAGCTGGTCAAGCATCAAATGCTTCAGTCTCATCTGCTGACCGTGGTTCTATTCAAAAAGAAATTACAGCGTTAAGCTCTGAGTTAACACGTATCTCTGATACAACAACCTTTGGTGATCAAAAATTATTAGATGGTTCATTCACTGATAAATCATTTTTAGTTGGCGCGAAAGCGGGCGAAAATATTAAAATTGATATAGCTACTGATATGGATTCTACTGGTTTAGGTGTAAATGGGATCGATGTGAGTGGTGCGGGTACTACTGGCCAAGCGGCAGCAAGTGCGGCAATCGCGACGATTGATGCAGCCATTGTGACGGTTGATGATACTCGAGCAGATTTAGGTGCCGTGCAAAATCGTTTCGAACATACGATTTCTAACTTGAGTAACATCCAAGAAAATGTATCAGCTTCTCGTAGTCGTATTCGTGATACTGATTTTGCGACAGAAACAGCTAACATGACAAAAAATCAAATATTGCAACAAGCAGGTACATCGATTCTTGCGCAAGCAAATCAATTACCGCAAGCGGCATTAAGCTTATTAGGTTAATGGTTGATATGGCCAATATCTTATTGGTCCAAGTCTTTTTATCGTAAAGACTTATCAAAATAAATATCACAACCGTTGACTGGTCATACAGCAACGGTTATTTTGGTTTTAACGATCATTGAAATATGTTGTAGAATATGAAACATAAGAGGAATGGACATGAATATTGAACCCGGAGTCATTAATCATAGCTTATCGTCTTTGTCTTCCACTGAGTCAGTAGTTAAGGATGAACAAAAACAACAAGCAGGTGCAAGTGTTAGTAAAAACTCGGCTAATGCATTGAAAGAGTCTGATGTTAAGGATAAACATCCAACTAAGCCAGATAAATCAGTAGAAGATAAAGTAGTTCGAGAGCAATTGCCTACAGAGAAAATGGAAGCTTTGGCTGAAAAATTGCAAGAATTTGTTGGCAGCTTAAACAAAGGATTAGAATTTAGTGTGCACGAAGATTCTGGGCGTGATGTTATCAAAGTTATAGATCGCGATACTAAAGAAGTGGTTAGGCAATATCCGTCAGAAGAAGTACTAGAATTAGTTTCGAAGCTTTCTGATGCGGCCGGTAATTTTATTAATTCAAAAGTCTAAATACACATTAAATTTAAGAGGTGAGTCATGTCAGGTATTTCATTTACTGGGGTAGGATCAGGGTTACCTGTTAATGATATTGTTAATGGTTTAGTAAACGCTGAAAAAGCGCCCTTTGAAAGTCGTTCAGCGACTAAAAAAACTAACCTAACCACCAGTATCTCTGCCGTGGGCACGCTTAAAAGTGAATTGGATAAGCTTCAGGAATCACTAGAAGATTTAAGTACAAAAGATAAATTTCAGAAGAGAACCGTGAGTGGTGGTGATGATTTTTTCTCTGTCACCTCTGATAAAAAAGCCCAAACGGGGCAATTTGATATAAAAGTTAATAATCTTGCAAAGGCACATAAAGTGGCCAGTGCAAGCTTCACTAATGAAGAAACGTTAGGTGCTGGCACCTTAAGTATTGGAACAACCGGCGGCGCATCGAGTTTTAATATCGATGTTACAGCGACTGATACATTAAAAGAAGTCCGTGATAAAATAAACGCCGCATCTGATAATGAGTCCACTATTGCTACTATTTTGACTGACTCTGATGGTTCACAGCGTTTGGTGATGACAGCGAAAAAAACGGGTATTGAAAATGCATTAGACATAACCGTTTCTGGTGCCGCAGGAAGATTAGCAGAACTTGATAAAACTAATGTAGACCCTGCCACTAAATTAACTCAATTAACCCCACCGTTAGACGCTTCAATAACAATAGATGGCGCTATAACAATCACCAATTCAGATAATGAATTTAAGAATGCCATTGCTGGTGTCACCATTGATTTAAAGAAATCACACGGTGCCGATGATGATGTGTCAAATATTAAAGTGTCTGAAAATAATGATGTAATCAAAGAAACGCTGGAAAAATTTGTTAAAGCTTACAACGCTTATAACAAACTTTCTGACGAAATTAGTGAATCAGGTAAAGAAGGCAGTAACGGCGGTGTTCTCTCTGGTGATTCGATGTTACGTAGTCTTAACTCTCGATTACGTTCATCCATGAGCTCTGCTTATAGTGCTGGTGACAGTGGTACACTGACATTAAGTCAATTGGGCGTAACTGCCGATCAATACGGTAAACTTGAATTTGATGTTGAAAAACTTAATGAGCAATTAGAAAAATCCCCCAAAGCTGTTGAAGCGTTCTTTTTAGGTGACGAAGCCACACCAGGTTTTGCGGTAGCCTTGACTGAGAGATTGAACGACTATACTAAAAAAAATGGTTTGTTAGACAATCGCGTTGATTCATATAACTCTCAAGTAAAAGATCTCGAAAAAAGTGTTGAAGCGTTCGGTAAGAAAATGGATAAACTAGAAGCGCGTTTATTTTCGCAATATAATGCGATGGATTTATTAGTAGGAAGTTTAAAATCGACAACAAGTGGTGTGCTATCACAATTAGCCAATGTACCAAATTACAACAGAAATTAGAATGAAGTATATTTTGGACAGTTTTATAGATTAACTTTGGTGTAGTGGACAAACGAGCTGTATTTTATAATCTGTTACCTGATTGCTGATCACTTGGATGAACATCATCTATCAACGATAAAGTGATGTTCAAGTTAAGTCTAGAATTATTAAGGTGAGATTAAATATTTTGATAAGCATTTGCTGCTTTCGTATTTTTTTTCTGTTTTATTAACAGTTTAGCCATTTTATTTTTTATATGGTCTGCCAGTTCCGTTAACTCGTTATCTTGAGCGACAAATTTATCTAACACACTGTGCATTTTGTCTAATTGTAATGGCGAATGTAAATTAAAAAATTGTTCAATATCATCATTTCTTTGTGTCAATAACCTTTCAATAGCATCTAATTCATCTTGTTCACACAGCGGTGCCGTTAAGTTGTTAAGCATTGTAATAGTTAACCTGGTCGATTCAATGATTTCGAGTAATGAAGGGGAACTCATGTTATTTTGTGAATCCTACTTTGTTACGTTCTTCCGTAGGAATTTGATCCCACGCTGATTTTATCGGTAGCAATATTTGAATAACTTCTTCTAGTTTTTCGGCGTTATTTTCAATATTTGCTTTAAATAATAGCACTGAGCAATATTCATAAAGAGAAGCTAAATTATTAGATAGTTCGCCACCTTTCTCAAAGTCGAGTGAATCTTCTAACACCGCTATTAGTGATGTGGCTTTGTTGATTAACGTATTACGTTGTTCGATATTTTTTTGAGCGATTGCGCCTTTGGCGGCAGCAACATTGCCAAGGATTTGACGAAAGACAGCAGTCACCAATTGGTGCGGACTTTCAGCGCTGCCACCAACACTGTTTTGTTTATAGGTTTTTATTGAAAGTTTACTCATCAAGGCTTCCATCTAGCATTGTACTTATAGATTATAGTATCCCATAAAAAAACGTATTATCTAGGCTTCTTTATCAGTTACCGCTGATTAAATAATAAAGCAATTTTCATTCCATTACATCGATCTTGTTGAATGTAATTGATATTATTTTAATATCAATTGTTATTGTCGTTTAATTACTTATAATCCAATAAGCAAATTGCTACTGAGTCATAAAAATATAGGAAATGGACTGTTGTGGATAATACCCTCATTGAAGCTAACTTAGCCGTGATAGCTAAGCGGTGGCCGCATATTATTTCTCAAATGGATGAGAATGTAGCTGAATTAAATATTGAACTACAACAGCATACTTTCGTAGTAAATAATATTCAGTTAACAACCAATTATAGTCCAGCCACAGAAGCCACTTTGCAATCTCAGCGTATTGCGCAAAATGAAAGTAGTGCAACTATTTACGGCACGGGTTTAGGTTATTTACAGCGTTCCCTGTTAGCAAGAAGTGAAATGTCGACTCTCAATGTATGTATTCTCAATTTCAGCGTATTTTATTATGCACTTAATCTTTATCAGCAAACAGATTGGCTCAGTGATGAGCGCATAAACCTAATATCTTATATTGATGGTCAGTCTATTGATTTTCCGTTTGTTGCACTGCCAGGTGAACTCATGTCGGCTGATGACAATGCGGCAAGATTAAAGGATAATTTAGAGCTTGAATTAGCCCACGAGCATTTTCAAAAATCTCATTTGAGCAATGATAAAAATATTATTGAAAGCTTTTTAAAGAACGAACCCTTTATTGTAATAGATAATGATATAAAAGCATTCGGCGCCTCTGGATATAAATATGCGTTTATTGCGGCAGCAGGGCCGACATTAAGGCAGCATTATCAGTATTTAAAAAGCATAAATAAAAATGAAGTGTTACTTATTGCCCTTGATGCTTCGGTGAAACCTTTATTGGATAATGGTATTGTTCCTGATGTCGTTTTTTCAATCGATCCAGCCGCCAGTTTCTTGTTTAATGATGTAGATTTGTCCGTATTAAAAAATACATCATTAGTCTATTTTCCGCGTATATCATCAACATTTATTAGTGATTGGTCTGGTCCTCGTTACGTAGCTTATTCTCCGGGCGAATTATATAAAGAGCTCTCTAAAAAAATACCCAAGTCGACATTGTTTAGCGCAGGTAGTGTTATTCATCCTGCTGTTGATTTTTGCGTTAAAAGTAATTTTAAAGACGTCATTTTACTCGGCGCTGATTTTTCATTTCCTGGTGGAAAAAGTCACGCGCATTGGGACTTTTGGCAAGAGAGTATTGATAACCCATTACATTGGCTAATCGATGGGCACGGTAATAAGGTAGTCACTACACCCGCTTTTAAAGGCTATATGCGCGATTTGGAGCGGTATATACTGTCTTGCCCACAAACACGTTTCTACAGTGGCAGTAAAGACTCAGCAAAAATGGAAGGAGTATCATTTTGGAAAAATTAGGTTCATCGAACCAGTTATGTGACTTAATTGATAAAATCGCATATTCTTTTCGAATTGGTTATGAAGCGCAAGGCAATGATTTATTAGGGGAGTTCACCCATAGCATAGATTCGTTGTTATCAACATTGTCTACTGAAAAGTTAACGTATATAAATGCTTGCCTTACTCTTATGTTAAACGCTCAAACACGGCGAGATAGTATTTTTATCGCTGATATTATTGAGTATGAAATAAAACCTATCATTAAATGATAAGTTTGGTATAAATCATGCTTGTACACTGCTATTTAGTTTCAATTAGGACGTTTTATGGATGTTATTGACAACCCGCCGCAAGAAAAAGTTTTGTCAAACCAATATGGTGAGCAATATTTATTTTCTATCAATGGAGATTTGTTTTCTAAAAACTCGGCAAGCATGACTTATCAATCCATATTTAACGAAAATTTATGGAATGAAGAGACGTACCATATTATTGCAGGCACTGATTCTGGCTTATTAATTGAATATATTGTGAATCATGGCATCCCTGATAATAGCTGTTATCTGTTTATTGAGTTACCTGAATATATTGAAATGATAAGGCCGCAACTTGATGAACAATGGCAGGATAAGCTTAAGTTCTGTACTCCACAAGAATGGGCCGTTGATTTTGATAAAAATTATAGCGCCGCTTACTTTTATAACGACAATGTCTTGCTACATTATAGTGCCGCTGTTTGTCTTGGGCGTAATGAACGTTACCATCGAATGCGTTTATCAGTAGATTATGTCTTTAAAAACAAACAATATGAAAACAACGTAGCCTTTGGTAACCGTGATTTCATTAATGCTCAACTTCTCAATGTTGTGCATAATAACAATAGCAGCCAATTACTATCTGGAGCCTTTGAAGGTAAAACATGTGTCATTTTAGGCGGTGGACCGTCGCTTGATACTCACCTTGAATGGGTGAGTAATAACAAAGAAAACTTAATCATTATTGCAGTGTCCCGAATCAGTAAAAAATTGCAAGGTTATGGACTAGTGCCTCACATAGTTTGTGCTATCGACCCACAACAAATCAGTTTTGATGTCAGTAAAGAAATGTACAATTATCCAAAAGAAGTATTATTACTTAATGGATATCATGTCATTCCCAAATTAGTGTCTCAATGGGGCGGGAAAAGTGTGTACTACGGTGACCGACTACCTTGGGAAAGCGAACTTAATGCTAAGAAGCATTTCCATGAAGGACCCACAGTTGTAAATGCCGCGTTGATCGCTGCTGTTGATATGGGCTTTAAACAGATATTACTCACTGGCACAGATTTAGCGTATGGTAATGACGGTAAAACACATGCTACAGGGAGTTTTGAAGCAAGTCGTGAAATTGAAATTTCAAGGGACAGCCAATGGTTAGAAACATACTCAGGTGATATGGCTGAAACAATCGTACCGTTAATTCTCACTGGTAAGTATTTATCAAAACATGCCAAATATGCCGAAGAAAATGGAAGCTGTGTTTATAACTTGTCACCCAACGCATTAAAAATTGATCATATCCAATACCGTGAAGCCGAAAGCTTTGAGCTAGAAAAATTAGATGAAATCACAGCAACGGCGATTGATCGATTAGTACCTGAAAATACCCTAGAAACAACTAAAATTGCCGTAACTGCTCTGACTAAAGAATTTGTGTCAGTCAAAAAAGATCTAGCCCAAATTAAAGCGTTAGCGAATGAAGCTATCGTAGCTACACATAAAGCTTTTTCATCAAGTAGTAGTGAAAAACAAAAAGCAAATAATTGTTTGAAAATTGACAAAGTGGAACGAAAACTTACCAAAAAATATGCCTATTTGAATACGATACTAAAAACATTAGCCTTTAAAGGTTTTGCAAAAATATTAATGGGTGGGGCTGCCAAAGATCTTGATGAACAAGCGCTGTCAGCTCGTAATATAACCTATTATCGTTCCTATGAATTAGCGGTTAAATTAATGTCTGATTTGTTAGAACCAGCGAGTCAGCGACTAGCGTTATTGAGTCACTCATGTACTAATAAACCCGATATTGCAAAACTCTGTGATTATTGGATAGAAAACCAAGAATCAGGCTGTGGCACTATTTATAAATCACAACAAGAAATTAACGGTATTGTGTTTAACGAAGACGATACGCTATTGTTTTCTGTAATAGTAGAAAAGCAAAAAGCTTATCAAAAAGGTATCGACCACGCTTATAGTCAAATCACATTCACATTAGATGGCGTTGCCATCAAAATTAGACAACAATTTCGCAATAAAGATGCGATGGGACTTGGGAAAATTATTGAGTTTTTGCAGGCGTCGGGCAAAGAGGAACAATCTGTTAAGGATCATGTCGCATTAGCGGTTGGTTATTTGAATCTTCTCAAAGAAAGTTTTGATGTTGCTTATGAGTCTTTGCTTAGTGTTTCATCATCGTTCATAAGTACCGAAGACGCTGAGCAACTCGTTTATTTAATGGTTCGTTTAGAAAAATTTGAAGAAGCTGAAGAAAAGCTCGCCATTTTGTGTGACAGTTCAACGCGATTGAAACGTACTTATGGGCAAGTATTAGCCCAAAATGGTAAAAACGAACAGGCAATTGAAGCCTATTCAAGCTTCCTTGAAACGTTTAATACACAATCATCAGCTTGGTGTGAATTGGCGCAATTGTTTATTACCTGTGGTGTTATTGAATCGGCTAAAATGGCGTATGAATTTGTATTAAGTATTGAGCCAAATCATGAAATTGCCAAACGGTCTATTGCGCAAATAAATGATCATTTGGCATCACAATCAACTTGAACAATAAGGCTATCACCCAAATTGGATTAATCTTATTTAGGGTTGATGCTTCGACTCATATTGGTGCTGGTCACCTTATGCGCTGTCTCGCCCTTGCTCTTCACATGAAAGAAAAGGGCTTTGATGTGGCTTTTGTGATGCGTCACTTTAGTGGCGAGCTATCCCATGTGGTTAAGCAATATGGGATAAAGGTGCATATGCTACCAACAGGGGAGTCAGTCTTTGAGGGCAATCATCATTGTCAATACGGCCCTTGGCTAGGGGTTGATTACTGTGATGAAATTGAGCAAGTTAAACGTATCGTTACGCGATTAAAACCGTTGTGGGTTGTTGTCGATCACTATGGAATAGATAAGCAATGGCATGAAAAAATACAAGCGTTGAATTGTCGATTATTGGTCATCGATGATTTAGCCGATCGTCATATTACGAGTGATATTGTAGTCGATCAAAATTATTTACCCCATTATGAAACACGGTATGAAAACTTAACGCCTAACTGTACTACAGTTTTATTAGGGCCTAAGTTTGCTTTATTACGCCAAGAGTTCTTAGAAATAAAAACGAGCGCGCCTATATTTGATAAGCGAATTGATACTCAAATAATTGGTATTTGTTTTGGTGGTAGTGATCTCAGCAACGAAACCATGAAAGCATTACAGGGGCTCTTAATAGTGGGAATAAATGATTTTACAATCAATGTAATAGTTGGCAGTAATTATCATCACTTAAAAGCTCTCAAAGCTGTTATATCCGAGCACGAAAATATTTCATTATTCATTCAAATTAATAATGTGGCTTCACACATGGCACAAGCGTTCTTAATGATAGGCGCTGTGGGCACTATGACGTGGGAGCGATGCTGCA
>Ga0209396_1004276_pt1 | contig 13971 bp, 8 predicted proteins | sample GOMGulsemesocosm_6_FD_184638 | JGI IMG/M metagenome (GOLD analysis project Ga0209396, IMG submission 184638) | Methane-oxidizing microbial communities from mesocosms in the Gulf of Mexico - GOM8C Gulf of Mexico (SPAdes) (version 2) | ecosystem: Environmental > Aquatic > Marine > Cold seeps...
TTAGGCATCACCGCTAATTGATGTGGCCCGACACCGCCAGACGCATAAGAGCCAAGAATTTTGTAATTATTTTTGTCTCTTAAAACAATTCGTCCCTCACCACTGGAATATGAATTCTCTGTGGTGATAAGGACATTATGTTTATTTGAAACAACACCATGACCATAAAAATGACTACCTGTTTGTGGTGTTATTTCATTAACAACTTGCCCTTTATGTAAATCTACCTCCATCGCAAACATGCCCGGTCGACGTGCAAATACCAGAATATTTCCCGGTTTATGACTTAACCCAACCACATCGTGGCCACGTGCTGGGAGCTTTATTTTACAGCGTAACTTACCTTCTAAATCAACAGCTGCAACAAAGTGTTCATTTTTGTTGTTACTACAAGCACTCACCAGCCAATATTGGCTGGTTTTCTCTCCATGTGGTAAAAAACGATACGCTGCGCCAACCCCTAAAGCAGCCGTGGCAAACAGAAAATTTCTTCGAGTTATATTTATCATTTAAAAACTATATTTAATACCGATAACAGCTTGGCGAGGTTTACCTGGTCTTGCACCAAACGGGCGGCGAGAAACAATGGTTGTTTCATCGGTAATGTTATCAACCTTCAAGTAAGTTTTAAGTGACTGATTAATTTGATACCAAGCAGAAAAGTCTACCTGTTGTAAATCTTCAGTGATAAAACCACTCAGTTCTGTTGAACTCCCTGCGGCTTCAAACATTTCATCAACATGTTTAAACAATAATGCGGCTCGCCATTGTTCATGCTCTAATGCAACTTCAACACTAATTTGGTTTTCAGGAAGATAAGGTAGAGGATCGCCCGAAACAACATTTCCCCATTGAGAAAATGTAGAATTAAATGAATTTTTAAATTCGGCTTGAGTATGGGTATACGCAACATTCACCGGTACACTCACCGCTGAATTGAGTTCAAAGCCGTAACTAAAGCTTGCTTCAAGACCATAAATTTCAACTTCACCACCATTAAATTCTTGATCTAATTGTTCGTTACATCCGCTTGAAAAAGTACAATTACCTTTCAAATTACTATAATCATTATAAAAGCCAATCATTTCAGCATTAAGGGAATCTTGGTTATATCTAAAGCCAAATTCATAATTCCAACTTTCTTCTGGATCTATATCGCTATTTTGACCCGGGCTATTAGGCACATACCCTTTGTTAACGCCAGCTAATAACCCTAAACCTTCAGATAGTTTGTAAAATATACCTATGCCTGGCAATACTACAGTCTCTGTAGAATCACTTTGTTCTCCGGTGAGTTGATCGAATGCTTCCCCTTCAATGTGCTCAATTCTAATCCCTGTGGTTAGGTTAAATTGGCCAAAATCTAAGTTAGCATTTACATAAGCTGCAATTGCGGTTGATCTATCTTTGTTTAAAGTGATAACTTCTCGAAGCTCTCCTGACAAAACCAACTGCTGACTTTCCATCAAGTAGCTGTCTTGGCTGTGATTACGCTCTACTTGATCTTGATGAAGTCTTAATCCTGCGTCTAAGGCTAGAGCAGCACCTGAAAATTGAGTATCCCAAAACAGCTTTGACTCAATACCTTGCGAGTAATATTTACGATCGTTTAAGGTAAACAGTAAAGTTTCTTGCTGGGTTAATGAGTCTCGTTGTCCGGTTAATACATCAATAAATTGCGCATTAAGCCCGGTATTAGGAGACGATAAAATTGTTTGTAAACTACGGTTAGTATTGAAACTATTAAGCCTGTCCCAATCACGATCAAAGTCTCGGCGATAAGCCTGAGTATAAATACTGATATCACCATCTAATTCAATAAAGTGAGAGACTTGAAATTGATAGTGTTCCCAATCCATTATATCGTTTGCACTGGCGCTATAGCGACGGTAAGCATTTTCGACAAAATCGCTATCAGTAAGTCCTAAGTATGTTTCATGAGAAACCTCTTCTGAATATCCCCATTTTACTTGCCATTCTTGGTAATAGTCGCTCTGCTTTGGCACAAAGTTAGCTTTTACTAACACTTCATTTTTTTTGAAGCCTGTATCACCACCATTGTCTATTTCTTTAAATCCATCAGCTCGTACAGTAAGGGCTTCAACTAAAATCCCTGCTTCTCCAAACTCTTTTAAGTTCGCTCGTTGGGTATAAAAACCATGAGCTTTTTGATAGTTATTACCACCGTATGCTAAGTCAAACTGACCTTCTTTCGAGCCAGCCGTACTCGTAATAGTACGAGACAACATGTTAATTGCACCGCCAACAGTATTAGGACCATATTTTATTGCTGAGGGTCCTTTGAATACTTCTACCTGTGTCATTCTAGACATCAGCGGGAAGTAATACGCTGCTGGTGCTGCATAAGGTGCAGGTGCAATTAAAATTCCGTCTTCCATGATTGCGACTTTACTGCTGCGTTCTGTGGTTGCGCCACGTAAGCCGATGTTAGGTCGTAAACCGTAGCCATCTTCTTCACGTATATATACACCAGGCACCGCTTGTAATACTCGATGAATATCATCAAATTCAAACTGTTCTAATTGCTCTTTATTAACTACAAATGCCGAACCTGTAGCTGTTTCAAGCTGATTACGCTGACCAAAAATACTGATCACTTCGACATGTTTACCTGAACCAGCCTCTGCTGTTTCTTTTTTTTCTTCCGCTGCATAAGCAACAACAGATCCACTTAATAGCGTAGAAACAGCTATATAAGATAATTTTTTATTTATATTTTTCATTAACATTTCCGTTAGCACTTTCCATACGATTTATTTATCAAAGGTTTAATGAGGAGTATTGCCTTAATCACCATCGTTTGAATTAAAACCAATATTGATGTCGGTAGCTTGTATGAAATCAACGGATAATATGTCACGTAGTTCTCGTATTTCTTGAATCGCATGACTAATGTCTGCACGCCCCTCTGGCGAGCTGAGCAATAACGCATAGTTACCTGACAATGCATTTACTGCGGTAATGGCATCAGTGATCTTCTCAGCCATTTGTGTTGCTATAGCATCCTGTTCTAAAAACTCCGTTAAAATGTCGTCAAAGCCATGACCGTCCCCAGCAGTAAAAATCAACTCAAATACACGTACATTCATCTGAATACTATTTATCGCCTGGTCACTTAATACAAATTCTGAAATTTCAGGTAAACCAGGAGAAACATCAGCCAGAGGATCTAACATTTTATCGTCTTTTACTCGCTCGACTTGTTCCAACCAATTTGTTACTAGCTCCTCTACCGCATCTTTAGCACTAGTAAACTCACCCGTTCCTGAAATAACCTGATCAACATAATTACCACTAGTCGGTAGCCATTCTTGATAAATATCTTGGCTAATGTTGGATAAATTCTCACTGATCGCCATGAGTACTTCACAACGTTTTTCACTATCGGTAGCGTTAATTAATGAATACTGCTCATCACTTGGGTATAACAAATACTCTAGTGCTAATAAACCCTGTCCACTGACACTTGATTTACTCACATCCTCTGCTGTCAGTACCGTTTGAGTTGATAAATAGCTTTCTACATCACGCATAACATAATCGGCAGGCCATAAATGCACCCTTAAATTTCGATTACTTTCTAATACAGGACCAATTTTAACCCATTGAACCTGCTGCCACCCTGCGTTTACATCTACCCAAGACGTTTTTAATAAGGTTAGATCGTCTTGGTTTGGATTAGTTAACTGACAGTATGATTGACTGTCTAGTAACAATTGTTCGGTACGTTCTGAGAAAGTTTTATAGTGAGGTAAAATCACGTTATTGCTTAAATCCGTTAGCCATAAAGTAAATTCATCATCTATCGTCGTTGTTGGTGTAGAAGTGGATGGTTCTGGCGTTACAGGAGTGGTATCAACCGTATCGGAACCACCTCCACCACATGCTGAAATAGCAACACTTAGCGCTGCACTCATTAATACACTTATATAATTTATATTCATTTTTTTCATTACTGTTCCTAAATTTTGAAATAAACCGACTAAATTGACTGTATAAACACATGTAATGCGTCACGTTCAACTTTGGTTAACTGTAAATATTTTTGTTGAGCGGTTTTAGCTTCTCCGCCATGCCATAAAATGGCTTCACTTATGCTTCTTGCACGTCCGTCGTGCAGAAATTCAGATCTATTGGTATTTTTCTGTTGTAATCCTATCCCCCATAAAGGGGCTGTACGCCACTCTCTACCTGTCGCTTTATTGTCAATAACGCCATCGGCTAAACCTTCTCCCATATCATGTAAAGCTAAATCGGTATACGGCCATATGGTTTGATTGGCGAGTGCTTTAATTGGGTAAGCTTGATCAGTTTGATAACTTGGTTGATGACATTGAGAACATCCAACTCGATAAAATAACGCTCTACCACTTTGAGTTATTGGGTTTTGTAAGTTACGTGCCGGTGGTACACCAATCAGTTGATTGAAAGTTACTACCAAATTAAATAACCGCTCGTTTATTTCAAGTTCGTGCTCTCTTCCTGTAACCGTTATCGAAGCTTTAGGTGTTGTTAATGTAGCAACTTGCTTACACCTAAGTTGTTTGGCTGTGCAACTTTCGCTAGGAAACAAGTGATTAGTAATACCAATATCATTCCTAAAAGCTGCAGCAACTTGTTGCGCTAAGTTTGGGTGATTAGCTTTTAAACCAAAACGTCCTATTTTTACCTCTTGTGTAGCCACGTCGACAACACGATTATATTTAGCTGAAATACCATCGTTATCATTGTCATCTACATCTTCTAAAGCGAGTAAATCATCTTGCTTTATTGCATCAAGTAAGCCTGTACCGTAAATATTTGGAGCAAACCTTGGCGTTAAACCTATATGACTTGCTAACTCACCATAGGCTAAATTCGTTAGTTGGTAATGAGGTTTACGTAATTGATAAGGAGTTCCATCAGCGAAAGATCCTTCGATAATGCTATATGTTAAATTTAACGATGCCTCTCCTACTACCTTTTTATCCATTACAGGATGTTTAATGGGCAGCCCTCTAGGCTGTAGCTGATCGCCATAACTTGGATCACTAAACGATAATTCGCTCTGCGCTAAATAATTATCTTTCTTACCAAATTTAATCACTAATGATATTGGTAAACTTTCTCCAGCTGAACTTAGTGGGCCTCGGCTACCAGCATCATGACAAGCAATACAAGATCGAGTACTAAATAAGGGACCTAAACCATCTCTCGACGTTGTTGATGCTGGGGCTATTACCCACGGATCACGAAAAAAAGAAAATCCAGACCAAAAATTCAACTTTTCCATAGATGAAATATTGTCACCAGGATAAATATAACTAAGCCCTTTTAATTCCTTAACCGTCATCTGCCCGCCGGGCGCTAATTCCTCAGCTTGAAATTTAGGAGCAGAGTGCTCAGAGCACCCCATTAACAATCCGAAAAAGATTAATGTGCTACTGATTACTTTTATCATTGTTTTATCGATAAATTTAAGAGCAAACATGGCTTATAATGACTCTACAAACAAGATTAGCTGTTGGCGCTCTTGTGCTGTTAGTTCCATAAAGTAACCTTTACTATTTGCCGCTTCACCGTCATGCCAAAGAATTGCTTCTTCAATTGTTCTTGCTCGCCCGTCATGGAGAAATGTCGCCGCGGCATTAACAACTTTTGTTAAACCAATTCCCCACAGTGGTGGTGTTTTCCATTCAGTTCCCGACGCGTCTCCTTGAATAAGGTCGTCTGCTAACCCAATACAACGCTGTACAACTAAACATTCCGCACCAGTTGTACAAGTGGCTTTATCTACCGTTTCTTTGGTTACGGTACAAGAGCCTCCCATATCGTGTAGTAATAAATCGGTATACGGAAAAATGGTCTGGTTTGACAATAATTCAATCGGTTTAGCGTCCGGTTCAAGTGATAGTAAACCTAGTTCTCCAAGCACACTGCCTGCTGCTTCACCGGTTACATGTCGTGGCGTATGACAACCAATACAGTTGCTATCGAAAAAGAGCTCTCGTCCTTTTACAATATCTTGCTCCCAAACATCAGTCGCAGTGTCATAACCTCGACGAGAAGGTACACCTAATACTCGATTATAAAACTCAACTAACGCTAATTCTCTATCCGTTAGATCAGTACTTCCGTCCTTTTTCAACTCTTGTTCTGCAACAAAGTGACATGATGTTTGATTCACTTCACAAGGTTCCTGAGAAAAAACGCTGGTCGTTATTCCCATATCGCCTTGGTAAGCACCAGCAACTTGCTGTAATACTGAGGGGTTTTGTGCTTTGTAAGCAAAGCGCCCTAATGTGGCTTCTCCGCTTATTGCGTCAGTTACCATGGAAGCTCGCCCTGATACTCCATCATTATTTTCATCTGCCTCGTCAACTAAGGCTAATATGTTTTCTTGGGGAATAGCCTCTAATAATCCAACACCAAAAACGGCTGGAGCTAATCGAGGAGAGACTCTTGTTTCTTCACCAAACGCACCAAAACTAAAGTCACGAATTTTATAGATAGGAGAACGCAATTCGTAAATTGAGCCATCAGGATATTCCCCACTGATAGTTTCGTATTCAACATAAGGATATGCTTCACCAAACAATTCATTTCCGTTAATAGAGCCGTCATAAACGGGTAATCCCGCATTTATATCTCCACCATCAAACCCCTGTATTGAAAATGGTTGTAGCTGGTCTCCGTAAATAGGATCTGGCGCACCGGTTTCATCACCTAATTTAAACAGCATAGTTAACATTGGATCTTCAGGTGAATCAGGTAAATGACCTCGACCATCACTTATATGACAGTTTTGACAAACAGGGTTGTTTAATAACGGGCCTACATCAGAATGTTTGGTTCTAAATAAGTGGTCGCCTGCAGTAAAAAATCCATCGTCTTGAAAATCATCAATAACTTTTTGTGGTCGAGTACCAAAAGCATCTTCGTTATGCACAAATACTGTTGCATCTCCACCAACTAGATATTCTTCTTCAATAATTTCGTTTGCTGTTAGTGGAACCAAGCCACTATGATCTAATACTGGTTCTAGTGATGGAGTAGGTTCCGTTGGTGACTCTACAATAGCGGAAGTAGTCGTATTTCCTCCACCACCACACGCGACAATGTACAAACTAAACGTTATAACGCCTAACGTTTTGCAAAAACTTTTCACCTAACCACCTATCAACACTAAAATTAAAACCAACACCACAAATGTAATAATTATCATTTGCATTTACTACATTTAGAAATGAAAATGGACTCCGAAGAGTCCATTTATACTGCTTATCAATACTTATCAGTATTATTCAATATCAGTACTACCGTCTTCTTTTAATTCAGCGGTAACACCAAATACTTCCATAACTTCTTCTATTACATCTGTTTGTTCAACTAAACCAGCAATAACGGCTACTACATTTGGCTGCTCAATATCAGTGGCTGTTAATACGTCAAACGGAATGCCTGATTTCGCTTTAGTATCAATAACGGTTGCCGCTGTCATTGTAGTTTCAATAGCACCACGTAGTTTATTAGCTAATTCATGTTCATCATTAGTCACTAAAAGGTCATAAATAGATGCACCTTCAACAATTTCACCATCAATACGTGTGTATGAAGCTGTGAAAGCGTTTTGCACACCTTTAGCATTTAGAAAAATGTCACGGTGGGTATTATCACTGAAACAAGAATGCTCATCTTCTTGAGAGTGATTAATAAGTGCAATATTTATTCGCTCACTACCTAGCTCACCGTAGCTTAAACGACCCATACCTTCTAAAATCAAACCTAAAGAAGCATCACCGCCAGTAACAAAGCTTTCGTAATGGCCACCAGAAACTGGTTCCCAAGCGGTAACAACCGTTTGTAAATCTTTAATTAATACATCAGCCACAACTTGAAGATATTGACCACGGCGAGTACATGTTACTTGTGTTACCGTATTCCCAAGACCTGAAGTACAGGCAGCATCTAATGCGTAATCTGTAACTGGACGTTGACCAGGTGTATTATCACGCTCAGAAGGATCATTTGTTTCAACTAAATCGTTGTTTAAATCTTGACCCCAAAGTAAAAATTCAATCGCGTGATAACCCGTTGTTACATCAGCATCGCCATTTGCTTCAAATAGGCTCTCTAATAACGCTTGATCTATTGTCTGTGTACCAGCGATTACGTTAGTGCCAACTAAAGTAGCTGCACCATCATCACCGTCAATTTGACCAGCAACATAATCGATAACGGCTTCACCTAATGGCCATGCGTTTACAGCACCTTCTACACCACCTTCTTCTCCATCAGCGTCAGTATCAATTGGACCACCACGGAAGCGATATACTTCTGTTTGACCATAAGGTTCGCGAGCAGCTAACCAAGATTCTTTTGCTGCTGTAAAGTTTGCTGCTGTAGGTTCAGCTACAAAAACATCAATTGCTTCTTGTAAGCTAATAGCAGAAATTAAAGAATCTGAATAAGATGCATAAGCAATGTTTGCATTAGTTTTTAACACGTCATCTCGAGTGACAAATACATTTGCCGCATCAGCGCCAGCAGAACCCGTTGCACCCGTAAGACCCGTTGCGCCATCTTCACCGTCGTCTCCACCACAGGCAGTTAATGTACCTGCAATCAATAATGCTACTGCAACTTTAGACATAGAACCTACTTTCATCTTTTAACCCTTATATTCTTGTATGACTTAACAAATATTTTTATTGTGTTCATTCTAAGTTAAAACAACACCAATGACAATGATAATAATTATCACTTGCGATCTCATCTTTACTTGTATTTCAGATTAAGATTTTAAGTTCTGTTTTTTTAAAATGCCTGAAATTGATTTATAATAGGGAAAATGAATTGAACAATTATTTAACATGTCAGATATTTTAGAAAAGCCAACACCTCCAGCAGATGGCTCTTGCTGTGAAAGCGCCTGCAGTCCTTGTGTATGGGATTTTTATTACGAAGAGCTGAAAGCATGGCGCTTACAACAAGTGGAATTACAAAAAACAGCAGAGGAAAATAGGTAAATACATTCGGTTTAATTAATAAAAACCGATCTGAAGTTATATAAACTTAGGGGCTGTTTATCTTTGTTCATATTTTATGCAACAGACTCTTTTTAATGCTCGCAAAGAAGAGTAAACGACATTGAGTTACTCCAAATGAGTTTTATACTAGCAATAAAAAGAGGCATTACCCGAAGAACAGGGCTAAAATCACTTTACTTGGCGTTGAAAAGAGTTGATTTAGTTGACTAAATGACACTATTTTCGCCTTAGTATTTTTCCTAAATTAAAGTCATGTAATTTCTCAAAAGGGTTATTGAACAAAGATCAACATCCCCTAATTTTCATTATATTTTTCTACAATAGCACCTAATATTTTAATGGCATTTTCAATAGAATCTTTCCATTGTACGCCATAACTTATTCGCATAAAGTTTTTGTACTTACCTGCAGGTGAAAAAACATTACCCGGCGCAAAGCTCACTCCTTGCTCTAATGCTTCATGAAATAATAAACTCGTATCAACATGAGAACGACACCTTACCCACAACACACTACCCCCGCTAGGTTTAGAAATACACACTTCTTCAGGAAAATATTGCGCGATAAGCGCCCTCATTCGCTCACAATTATTTTGAAGTTTTTTTCTCAATAGTTGAATATGTCGATCATACTCACCACTCATCATATATTCGGTCAATGTCCACTGAGGTAACATGGAAGTAGAGCAAGACTGTGCTCGCTTTATGCGCTTGCTATTTTCCTCATATTTCCCTGGTAATAACCAACCTACCCGATACCCCGGTGCCGCTGTTTTAGAAAAAGATGAGCAAGTCATCACTAAGCCCTTTTTTGAATAAAGCTGAGCGGGGATCGGACGTTTTTCAGTAAAATAGATATCGCTATAAACTTCATCTTCAATAAGCGGAATATTGTAACGTTCAATTAATTCAACCATTGCCTTTCGCTGCTCATTGCTCATCATAGAGCCCAGAGGGTTGTTAATTGCGGTTGAAAATAAACACGCTTTTATCGAGTGCTTATTAAATACTTTCTCTAGTTCAGTTACACATACACCATCTTCCGTACAGGTATACACTTCTACCACCTTCATGCCTAAACTTTCAATCAACTCCAATTGACCAAAGTAACAAGGTGATTCAACCGCAATAACGTCTCCTTTTTCAGCAACACATTGTAGTGCTATTGATATGGCTTCTTGTGCTCCATTGGTGATAATGACATCGTCATGTGTAATATCGACACCATATTCTTGATAACGTAGTGCGAGTGTTAAACGTAATTTAGGATCGCCATTAACCGGGCCATAACTCACGGCTTTTTCGGCAACTTTACTTAATACGCCACGCATAAGCCTTGCTAAAGCTTTATCTGGTGGATGAGCATTAACGGGATTTGATATACCTAACGCTACGGTATTTGGAATGTGTATTGCGTCATGCACTTGTTCGATCAAATTACGACATTCAATTTCTGCGGGAACGCTGTGAGACCAACGATCACGCATCGGTCGTAACGTTCTAGCTTGTTGTGCTTTTATGTAATAACCCGACTGTGGACGGGAAAAAATAACACCTTGTCGCTCAAGCTCAATATACGCTTGCTTTACGGTAGGAACACTAATACCAAATTGCTTACTCAACTTACGTAAACTAGGCAATTTATCGCCGGCTCTTAACGTACCAGACCTATGTTGATTTTCAACAAAGTCGATAACTTGTTGATAAAGAAAATCAGACGAAGATTTATCAAGCAACTGCATAACTGTGTAGGTCCCATTTCTATTTTTCTGTATATGTTATTAAAACAAATTTTCTATACACTGTCATTTTTATTAGTACGACGGCTGAGGAACTGCAAATGAACACAACTTTTTTATATGTAATTACCGTGCTGATTTGGGGATCTACATGGATCGCAATAAATTATCAGTTAGGTGATGTATCCCCTGCTACATCATTATTCTACCGCTTTGGTTTAGCTGCCATCGTACTGTTTTTTGTGTGTAAGTTTTCTAACGTTTCTCTCAAACAGCCACTTAAACATCATCTACAATTTGCCATGTTTGGTTTAACACTGTTTGGCTGCAATTATTACTTTTTGTATAACGCACAACAGCACATTAATTCTGCACTCACTTGTATAGCGTTTTCAACAATCATGATTTTTAATATGATTAATGCCCGTATTTGGTACAACACCAAGATCACTCAACAAGTATATTTTGGTGGTGCGTTGGGCTTAGTGGGTATTACCACGTTATTCTGGCCACAAATTAACGATGTTTCGTTAGGCGCTCAAACCCTAACCGGCTTAGCATTTGGTTTGATCGGTGCTATTTTTGCTTCAACAGGAAATATGCTATCAATTAAAAACCAAGAAAAAAACATTCCATTACATGCTGCTAATGCATGGGGAATGACTTATGGCGCTTTAGCTATGGGAATATGGGCAGTAATACAAGGTGCATCATTTAACATTCCAATGACTACTTCTTACATTTCTTCTTTGTTATACCTTTCAATTTTTGGTTCGGTGATCGCATTTGGCAGTTATTTAACGTTATTGAATCGCATTGGTGCTCATAAAGCCTCTTATGCCAGTATTATGTTCCCTGCTGTTGCGGTAATAATCTCATCATTCGTAGAAAGTTTTCAGTGGACCACATTTACCGTTGTTGGTTTAGGTTTTATTTTTATAGGAAACTGGGTGGTTTTAAGTAAACCTAAAGTCAAAATTAAGCACCAAAATCTCATAGATCAAAAGGCAATAAATTAATTATCATATAGATTAATGGATAACTATATAATCAGAACAATAAAATAATTCGAATATTTATTCTAAACCAGTGCCTAAACGGTTTATAATTGAACGGCGATAGATTTTATCTATTCAATGAATGATGAATATTAACGTCTCCAATCAACAATATAAATTTTAGGTAATATAATGCAACGACTAGCGCCAGCACTACGTGAAGATAACGTTCCTTTAGATTTAGTTTCACTGATTAAAACAATTTTAGCCGCTTCAAAAGAAATATCTTTTCGTGTTAGCCAAGCCCACTTAAGTGGTTTAATGGGTTCCACATTAGATGAAAACATTCAAGGCGAAGTTCAAAAAGAGCTCGATGTTGTTGCAAATGAATTGATTAAAGACATTATTCTAGAGTCAGGTTTTGTAAAAGCAATTTCATCTGAAGAAGAAGATACCTCAGTTGCTGGTAATCCAGATGGAAAATATATTGTTTCGTTTGACCCATTAGATGGTAGTTCAAATATCGAAATTAACTCATTAATCGGTACTATTTTTTCTATTCATGAAGCGCAAAGCGATATGGACGCTGCTGATCCTGATATGTTCAAGCAAGCGGGTAATAAACAAGTTTGTGCTGGCTACGTTTTATACGGTCCTGCAACGATGCTGGTAATGACAACAGGTTCAGGTACACACTTTTATGTGCTTGACCGTACTCACGGTGGATTTTTATTAGTAGATCGCAATGTTCAAGTACCTGCCGATACGCAAGAATTTGCTGTAAACATGTCAAACCAACGTTTTTGGCACAAGCCAATGCAAAACTACATTAATGACCTACTACTAGGTGATAGTGGCCCACGCGGTAAAAACTTTAACATGCGTTGGAGTGCGGCAATGGTGGGCGATATCCATAGAGTACTTACTCGTGGTGGTTTATTCACTTATCCTGCCGATACCAAAGATCCAAATAAGCCAGCTAAATTACGTTTAATGTACGAAGCCAATCCAATGAGCTTCTTACTTGAGCAAGCTGGTGGTAAAGCGGTGACAAGTGAAGGTCGTATTATGGATATTGAACCTAGCGATATTCATCAACGTGTTGAATGTATTATGGGTTCAGCTAACGAAGTAGACAAATGTTTGAGCTACTATAAATAAAAACAACGTTTAATAAATTACGAAAAGGGAGTAATAGGAAACTATTACTCCCTTTTTATTTTTAAACTTTAGATATGGTCACTATGCGAACAGTGTTTCTTTTTGATAGAATATACGACATTAATGATTATACCAATTAGCTTTAAAGAGAATATTTTATGTCAGCTTACGCCGTGGGCCACAAGGTTCCAGATTCAGATTCAATTTGTTCAGCAATTGCCCTTTCGTACTTAAAAAAAGCTACAGGTGAAGATGTTAAGCCTGCTCGTTTAGGTAAATTGTCTCCAGAAACACTATTTATTTTAGACAAGTTTGGTTTTGAACAACCTGAACTTAAAATGACGTTTGCCGATACTGATGGTATTTATGTAGTTGATCATTCTGATCGAATTCAAGGGCCTGATGACATCGATGATACGACCGTTTTAGGTATTATCGATCATCACAAACTAGGTGATATCACGACTTCAACTCCGTTAGAGTGTTGGATACGTCCTGTTGGTTGTACAAATACCATCATTAAAATGATGTATGACTTTCACAGTGTAGAAATTCCTAAAGATATTGCCGGTGCAATGATGTGTGCCATTTTATCTGACACGGTTATTTTTAAGTCACCTACTTGTACTACTGCTGATATTAAATGTGTTGAAGCGTTAGCTGAAATTGCCGGTATTGAAGATTACAAAGCATTAGGCATGGAAATGTTTAAAGTGAAATCTGCCGTTGAAGGTACGCCAGTACGTGATTTAGTACTACGTGACTTTAAAGACTTCAACATGCACGGTAACAAAGTAGGTATTGGCCAACTAGAAGTTATCGATTTATCAGTATTCGACGAAATGAAAGAAGAATTTCTAGCTGATATGGCTGCACTTAAAGCTGAAGGCGAACGCCATAGCGTTATGTTGTTATTAACAGATATTATGAAAGAAGGTTCAGAAATTTTAGTTGTTAGTGACAATGCTGACTTAACTGAAAAAGCCTACGGACAAGCAACTGTAAACGACAAAGTATGGATTGA
>Ga0209396_1004280_pt1 | contig 13964 bp, 7 predicted proteins | sample GOMGulsemesocosm_6_FD_184638 | JGI IMG/M metagenome (GOLD analysis project Ga0209396, IMG submission 184638) | Methane-oxidizing microbial communities from mesocosms in the Gulf of Mexico - GOM8C Gulf of Mexico (SPAdes) (version 2) | ecosystem: Environmental > Aquatic > Marine > Cold seeps...
CTCACTATTATCTAATAAATAGCGGCCTTTGTCTTTAAGAACCTAGGAGAGCTCATGGAGTTCAATGTAAAAAGTGGTAGCCCAGAAAAACAACGTAGTGCTTGTATTGTTGTTGGCGTATTCGAACCACGTCGATTATCACCCATTGCAGAGCAGTTAGACAAAATCAGCGACGGTTACATCAGTAATTTATTACGTCGTGGGGATTTGGAAGGAAAAGCAGGCCAAACATTATTATTACATCATGTTGATAATGTATTGAGCGAGCGTGTACTACTTGTAGGTTGTGGTAAAGAACGTGAGTTAGACGAGCGTCAATACAAACAAATCATCAATAAAACCATTAGTAAATTAAATGAAACGGGCTCTATGGAAGCCGTTTGTTTTTTGACTGAGCTGCATGTTAAAGGTCGCGATACCTATTGGAAAGTACGTCAAGCTGTAGAAGCGACGAACAATGGACTCTATGTATTTGACGCTCTTAAAAGTAAAAAAGACGAAACGCGTCGCCCGCTACGCAAGTTAGTATTTAATGTGCCTACGCGCCGTGAATTGTCTGTGGGTGAATTAGCGATAAGCCACGGTAACGCTATTTCTAACGGCATGACGCTTTGTAAAGATGTGGCAAATATGCCACCGAATATTTGTAACCCAGCCTATTTAGCCCGCCAAGCTCGCCAATTAGGTGAAAAGAGTGAGAAAGTTGATGTTCAGATCATTGGCGAAGAGCAAATGGCTGAATTGGGAATGGAATCATACTTAGCCGTTGGCCGAGGTAGTGATAACGAGTCACAAATGACTATTATCAATTATCAAGGCGCTAAAGACAGCAATACAAAACCCATCGTTTTAGTGGGCAAAGGTTTGACCTTTGATTCTGGCGGTATTTCATTAAAACCAGGCGATGGCATGGATGAAATGAAATACGATATGGGCGGTGCTGCTGGCGTATTAGGAACAATGAAAGCCTTGGTAGACTTAGATCTACCAATCAATGTCATTGGTATTTTGGCGGGATGTGAAAACATGCCCTCGTCAAATGCTTATCGCCCTGGCGACGTATTAACCACCATGTCAGGCCAAACCGTTGAGGTATTAAACACCGATGCCGAAGGTCGACTAGTTTTATGTGATGTATTAACTTATGTTGAACGATTCGAGCCTGAGCTTGTTATCGACACAGCAACGTTAACTGGCGCTGTTATTGTTGCATTAGGCAAACATGCTTGTGGATTATTGAGTAACCATAATCCATTAGCCCATGAGATTCTAAATGCGGGTGAGCAATCTAGCGATCGTGCATGGCGCTTGCCAATGTGGGATGAGTACCAAGATCAATTAAGCAGTCCTTTTGCTGATTTTACTAATTTAGGAGGCCGCGCCGCAGGTACTATTACTGCCGCTTGTTTCTTATCTCGCTTCACTAAGAAATACAACTGGGCGCATTTAGATGTGGCTGGAACAGCATGGAACAGTGGTGCCAATAAAGGGGCAACTGGACGTCCTGTACCAATTTTAACGCAATTTTTACTAAACCGTGCAGACACTATTTCTGCTGATTAAGTACTTTGTTTAACCCTATAAAGGCAACGATAACGTTGCCTTTTGAGATCATAAATCATGGCGACAACTTTTTTTCACCTCTCTAATGCTGACGTAGAAAATGACTCTAATACGCTATTGTTAGAGAAGGTTTGTGCGCTTAGTGCTCAGTTCTATCAGCAAGGTCTGCGTGTTTTTGTCGCAACCGACGATGTAAAGACCGCTGAAAAATTAGATGAGTTGATGTGGCAATTACCCGTTGACCAATTTATTCCTCATAATTTACAAGGGGAAGGACCACATTACGGTGCGCCAATTGAGATTGGCCATCAGCCACCACAAACACGACGCCAAGTTTTAATAAATTTGTGTCACCCTTTGCCTCAATTTGCGGTAAAATTCACACAAATTATCGACTTTATTCCTAACGAGCCAGCGCAAAAGCAACAAGCAAGAGAGCGTTTTCATCAATATCGCTTATTAAACCTTGCTCCGCATATTGCACCTGAGTGAATTTGAACACATCAACCTATAAAGATTTTGACCATGGAAAAGACCTACAACCCAAGTGCGATTGAACAAACCATTTATAAAAAATGGGAAGACAGTGAACAGTTTAAACCAAGTGGCGATACAACTCAGCCAAGTTACTGTATCTTATTGCCGCCGCCAAATGTGACCGGTAGCCTGCACATGGGGCATGCGTTTCAGCATACCATTATGGATGCGTTAACACGCTACCACCGTATGGATGGTGATAATACTTTATGGCAACCAGGCACCGATCATGCTGGTATCGCTACGCAAATGGTTGTTGAGCGTCAGTTAAATGCTCAAGGTAAAACACGTCACGATTTAGGTCGCGAAGATTTTGTTAAGAAAATCTGGGATTGGAAAGAACAATCTGGTGGCACAATCACTAGTCAGATGCGCCGTTTAGGTACATCGCCAGATTGGTCACGTGAAGCCTTCACCATGGATGATGACCTATCAAACGCCGTACAAGAAGTGTTCATCTCATTATTTGAAGAAGATCTCATCTACCGTGGTAAACGTTTAGTTAACTGGGATCCAGAATTAAATACAGCCGTTTCGGATCTTGAAGTTGTTAACACCGAAGAAAACGGTCACATGTGGCACATGCGTTACCCACTAGCAGATGGCAGTGGTGCACTTGTTGTTGCAACTACGCGTCCTGAAACCATGTTAGGTGATAGTGCAGTTGCAGTTCATCCAGAAGATGAACGTTTCAAGCACCTTATAGGTCAACAGATTAAATTGCCAATAACAGGCCGTTTAATTCCAATCGTTGGTGACGATTATGCTGATCCAGAACTCGGTACGGGTTGTGTAAAAATCACTCCTGCACATGACTTTAACGATTATGAAGTGGGCAAACGTCACAACTTACCACTCATCAATATTCTAACCAAAGAAGCAACCATGAATATTGATTGCCCTGAGCAATATCGTGGTTTAGATCGTTTCGAAGCGCGTAAGCAAATTGTTAGCGATTTAGATGATGCTGGCTTTTTAGTTGAAATAAAACCGCACAAATTAATGGTGCCACGCGGCGATCGTACCAATGCTATTATCGAACCGTTATTAACAGACCAATGGTATGTAAAAGCAGAGCCACTAGCTAAGCCAGCAATTGAAGCTGTTCGCAGTGGTGAGATTAAGTTTGTACCAGAAAACTGGGACAAAACTTACTACAACTGGATGGATAACATTCAGGATTGGTGTATTTCACGTCAGTTATGGTGGGGCCATCGCATCCCAGCTTGGTATGATGAACATGATAATTTCTACGTTGGTAAAGACGAAGCCGCGGTTCGTGCTAAGCATAACTTAAGCGACGATGTTAAATTACGTCAAGATGAAGACGTATTAGACACATGGTTCTCTTCTGCACTATGGCCATTTGCAACTATGGGCTGGCCAGAAAAAACAGAAGATTTAGAAACATTTGTGCCAAGTTCAGTGCTCGTTACTGGTTTTGACATTATCTTCTTCTGGGTAGCTAGAATGATTATGATGACCAAGAAATTCACAGGTAAAGTACCCTTTAAAGAGATTTACATCACGGGTCTGATTTGTGATGAACAAGGCGATAAGATGTCGAAATCTAAAGGGAATGTACTCGATCCGATCGACTTACTTGATGGTATCAATCTAGAAGAGCTAGTGAAAAAACGAACTAGCGGGATGATGCAACCAGAGAAAGCCGCTAAAATTGAAAAAGCTACGCGCAACCAATTTCCTGAAGGCATCGATTCTTACGGCACTGATGCACTGCGTTTCACGTTCGCGTCTCTGGCGTCAGCTAACCGTGAAATCAGCTTTGATCTCGCCCGTGTAGAAGGTTACCGTAATTTCTGTAACAAGTTATGGAATGGTAGTCGTTATGTATTAATGCATACCGAAGAGCAAGAGTTCCTAACAGGTGATGATCACCAATACAGCTTAGCGGATCGCTGGATCAATGCTAAGTTGCAAGAAGTGACAGAGCAATATCGCAAGCATTTAGATACTTACCGTTTTGATTTAGCAGCACAGTGTATGTATGAATTTACCTGGAATCAGTTCTGTGGTTGGTATTTAGAGCTAACTAAGCCAGTATTGTTCAAAGGTACACCTGAGCAACAAAAAGGCACTCGTAAAACATTAGCGCTTGTTTTAGAGACGACATTACGTCTACTTCATCCATTAATGCCTTACATTACAGAAGAAATTTGGCAGCGTGTTGCTCCCCTTGCTGGTGTATCTGGCGAAACCATTATGAGCCAACCATTCCCTAAAGCAGATAGTAGCTTAATGGACATGACAGCGCTTAATGATTTGGAATGGGTAAAAGACTTCGTTGTTGGTATTCGTAACATTCGTGGTGAGATGGATATTAGTCCAAACAAACCGCTTAACGTGTTATTGAAAAACTTAAACGAAGAAGATACGCGCCGTTTAGATGAGAACCAAGCTTTTCTACAAGCACTCGCTAAAATCGAAAGCTTTGAAATGTTAGACCAAGACGCAGTAGCGCCTGCTAGTGCAACAGCATTAGTCGGTAAAATGGAAATTCTTATTCCTATGGCTGGTTTAATTGACAAAGACGCCGAGCTAACTCGAATTAGTAAAGCGTTGGAGAAAATTGGAAAAGACTTAGCGCGAACGTCTGGCAAGCTATCTAATGAGCGTTTTGTGAGTAAAGCACCAAGCGACGTAATTGCTAAAGAACGTGAAAAGTTAGAAGAGATGGAAGCGACTGTTGCGAAGTTAAAAGAGCAACAAGCGACCATTGAAGCACTTTAAACGAATAGATTCATAGTTTAGAGCGATCAAAAAAGCCGATAATTAATTATCGGCTTTTTTATTAACACTATAAAATTATTTTAGCGAACTAAAGTACGCCGCAATATTTTGCATATCAGCTTCTGACAACATACCCGCCATTGGATACATCAAAGCAGATTGACCGCCAGTACGCGATTTATCTTTAAAAGCCTTTAATGATGCCACTATGTATTGTTCATTTTGACCTTTTAAATTCGGGTAGCCTGGGATAACAGCGACGCCATTACCACCATGACAGCCAGCACACATAGCGGCTTTAGCTTTACCTGCGGCTGCATCGCCGGCGGCACTAGCCATCATTGGCGCTGCTAACAGTATAGCTAATGCTATTGTTTTTTTATTTAACATAGTTAATCTCCTGATTTTTTTATAATAAATACGTTGTTAACGCTGCTTTTTCACTGAGGCAGTCACTTTTTAAAAGAAACATGCCTTTAATTCAAAATAGCTGATTTAATTATTATTATTGATTATGCTAATACAGTCGCCATTTACTGTAACTTAATATGACTAACCCCAATCTGCAACAATTTTATATTGCACAAGAACAATCAATATATCTTTTAAATCACCATGATGCGAAAAAACTGCGTGATTGGATAGATCTTTGTAAGCAGCAGTTAAGCCAGCTTGGTTACTTCAATATTGAATATGTGGGTAAAGGCGCCTATGGATTTGCCTTTGCAGCAGACACCATCAACAGCATTCAACATGTATTCAAATTTTCCCGCATTACTCTGCCTGAGCATGTTCAAGACCGATTAGAAGAAGAAGGTTTTATGCTTGAGCAGGTTAAGCACCCTCTCGTTCCAAGTAATCTTGGTTATTTCAAAATTGGCAGCCAGCGCATTTTATCGATGGAAAGAGCCATAGGTATAGATCTAGAACAATATTCCCTTAAAAAGGGCCCTTTAGGCGCCAAAGAAGTGATGAATATTGCTTTTCAGATGGTTGAAATATTGACTTATTTACGGGAACAATCTCGTATTATTATTCATGGTGATATCAAACCTTCAAATATTGTTTATGACGAGTCTAGCGGCACAGTTGGATTAATTGATTGGGGCTCTTCGGTTTATGCCCAAGTTGATAATAAAGGGCAATTTTACAGTCAAAATGTCATGGAATTAATGTCTGGTGATTTACAAAATAGTAACGCGAGAATGGGTGATGTTTATTTCATTGGCGAGGAACAATTAAACGGCGCTTTATCTTCAGTGAGGTTTGACGAACAAGGCCTTGCAGGAACTTTATATGCGTTAGCCTCAGGTCAGTCATGTCGATTCGGCTCGAATGTTATTCCAGTAACCGCCTTAGGTTTGCCTAAGGAGTTTGCAATAACTCTGCAGAACATGTTGAGTGAAGACATTAAATTACGCCATCAAGCCGGTGATTATTTCATTAATAATATGAAATTTATGAAGAACATTGTGATGTCTAATAACCTCGATGCTGTTCGTGAAAACAAGCTGCCGGTATGGATTGTTTCAAATGATGATGACATAGAGTCCGTTGTTTATACGTCACGAAAATCATTCTTACGTGAAGAGGCTCATTTACATGATTTTGATGAAATAGATGATGCGCAACTCGACAATTATTACAAAAATTTCCTCCAAGGAATGGGAGACAATGCCAAAGCATTCTTAGCGGCTGTTAGTCGTTTAAGTAAGTTTCCTATTGTTGGAGGGCTAGCTATTCATTGGCGGGATGATGGATTATATATTGATTCATCGTTAAATTTATTTGAAGAGCAGCTACATCAGTCATTTATTAGCGCCGTTAATAATATAGTGACTCTAGCGAGAGCGATTGATAGAGAAGGTATCTTCAAGGCGTGTTTTTTTGATGCAAAGAAAACTCAGCACATTGATAGAAACTCAATCACTCACCCTTTTATACCCGATGAGCAAACGATCTTACATTTTGTGACTTACAACAGACCTAAAAGCGATAACGAGAGTCGACTACATTCTTATTTTGAGGATGAAAAGGACCCCGATGAACAACTTGTGCTACCAGACGAGTTATTAAGTACCCTAGCGCAATTAAATTTAATCCATCATACGGGGTGCATTATCTTTGAATCACTAGAGAAGAACCTAAAAATTCATCATTACCTTGCGCTGCTCGAAGCACATCGTGAAGATGAATTTAAGGGACTACTTGCTCAATTGGTCTTTCAGATCCCACTAATAAAAGGAACTGGAGTATCGGGCTTTATGAAGTTTCCTTATAAAGACAGCAAGTTCTTCACATCACAAGCACACATGCCTGTTGATTTTATGGCTAAATACCCGAGTAGCCAAGAGCGAGTTTAAGACGCAATGACTATGGATTTTCCAAATATCTTACCCTGACCTGCGTCTATGCCAAGTTTACTCAATGCAGTCCACGCTTGCTGCGTTTCCACATGGTCAATGATAACGAGGACATTAACGTCATGAGCACTGGCCACCAGCAATTTAACAAAATGAACGTCTGAATTATATTGCTCTGGTGATGCATTTTTTTGGCAGTTAATTTTAATCATATCAATCGATAAGGATTTGACTGCTTTCATTATATCATCCACATTCGTTTGATAGTCACATTCCAGTGCGACTTTACTTTTGGCATTGTGAATTTCATTAATAAACAATCTACTTTCTTCTAAGCTCTCTAATACAACACGCCTAGACACTTGAAATACCAGCCGTTTAGCTAAGCCTCGATGATGAGATAATAAATGACTTAACCAGTTTCTGAATCGTTCATGGATAACTGAGAAACCCGAAATTTTAACACCATAAATATCGTCATCGGCTTCCAAATTTAAATATTCAATTAATCGAGTTATAATCAGTTGATCGATTTTGTAAGATAAATCGAAACGCTTAGCCGCGCTAAATACACTCTTTGCATCAAAGGTTTGCCCCTTAATGTCAAACGAAGTGGCTATTTCATAATGATAAGGTTCGCTTCCTTCTTGAACCGGCTCGACAACATATCTGTGTAGTGAAAGTTTCTTTGCTTTAATTATCTCATCAATTTTATTATACCAATGGTTAAGGCCGCCAACGACTACAGCGTCAGGCTGCGCTATAGCATACGAGTTATGATAATCAGCCATAGCTTGTGACAGGTTACTGTCGAGTAAAATCATCAACTCAGACAGTTTCTGACTGGGTTTAAATTGGATGATCGAGAAATACCCACAGCCATTTTTATAATTTTCATTGTCTAAGCGTTGCAGATAGCTTTTTAATTCTTCGGCTAAAAAGTCTATAGTTGTATTGTCTGCGTTTAAAATAATCACCAGCATTTCACTACCCAGGTTTCTAAACACATGACCTTTAATTTTTTTAGAGTTACACAATTTATTTAACGCATTTGCCATGCGGCTAATATAAATATCCCCTTCTTGTCGTCCTAATTGAATATTAATTTGATCGAGACTGGAAAGTTTCAAGAGCAGGACATGCCCTCCTGAGCCATCCTTTTCTCTGAGCTTTTCCTTCATCATCTTATGAAAACACTGCTTGTTGGCTAGCCCTGTTAATTCATCGTATTGGGTTAATGATTCAAATTTTTTCTTTTCTTTTTGCAATCTTTTATATTGCTTTTCATGATGAGAAATAACGCTATCAAACTCTGACATCACTCGATTGATTAAAGGATTCTCATCAGTGTCGAGCTGACGATTATAGGTGCTACTTTTTACGTCACTAAAAGCATTCAAGAGTTTAAAGGTGAGCAGCTCAATTAACTTATCCTTCACCATAATCAAACGTGTTAAAGCAACATAAAATAAACCAAAGAAAATAATCTCAATAATGAAAAATATCCATGCTTCTTTGAGTAATCTATATGGCATTACCGCTGTTGCAATAGATACTTGCTTCTCACCATTGTCGCTATAAAGTGAAACTTGTTCTTGAACTGGCGCTTGCAATAACAAACCAACAAACCATTGAGGTGGGGCTAGATTATCGTTTTTGGCATCAATCACTTGCACTTGATTTGTTTGTTTTATTTCAATTCGAACACTAACTGACGGTGAAACATTCAAGGCGATGTCGTTAAGGGGTTGGGCCTGACGTAGGGGCTCTTCTAGTTGAAGTGCTATTGCATTGGTTTCATTTTTTAGAAACACAGGGAGGTAAACCTCAACGAGATTTTTTATTCGGTAATATTCATACCCAGAAACTAATGTAACAGTAAAAATTAATAACGCGCCAACCCACATATTTATTTTCATAAGTCACCTGCACAAAACAGCGTTGATGACGCAGCTGCATCATGAACAAGGATTCATCACTAGTTACTTAACTGTAGCTGATATTTCATAAATTAACACCGTTAAGTATGACCTAATGTTAAAAAGGCCAATACATAAAAAAGTCGGCAATAAGCCGACTAATAATTACTGAGCGATTAATAACGTACGTTCACGTTAGATTGGAGAACCAGGCGGTAGCATAACTGGTGTTTTGATGACCTTAAATTCAGCATCCTCTAACCCAGATTCTAGACTCTTTGCCAGCCACAAAATATGCGCTGCATTTACTACATGTTTTTGTGTACTTGCTTTAACTAACCAAACCTGTAACTTTCCAAGTTGTTGATTTAATTCTTGATGCGTTTCAAATGCCACCCTTGAGTCATGAAGCAATGCTAAAAGCTGCTCAATGACCACAGCGTCTCTACGCTGAGCTACAAGTTTCTCGAGTCCTTTTATTTTGACTTTAGCACTCTGTTTAATGGTTGAATCAACCAATGCATTAACCAATTTCGGCAATGACAACTGCTTATCATCAACAGCATGCTGTAACATAAGTCGGTTAACACGTGCAGGGTTTAGCAAAATATTAAGACTATGTCTTGCACTCGCTTCACTTAATGATAATGGGTCAAACTGTCGGCCAATTTTAGAGTTAATACTTTCTCGAGAGTTGTAAGTCCCAAAAGACTTAGCAGGCAGTCCTTTCAATAAATGGTTAGGCAATGTTAAATAATCAGACTTTAGCGTACTTAAGATGCTCTTCAATGCCTGTGATTGCCACTTCGACGACACAGGTTCATTTAACAAACGTTCATTGCTAAGTGCATAGTTGAAATCCACGCCTGCAATAATTTTTGCCGCCGCTGTTACTTGAAAGCGATGTAAAAAATAAATTGGAATAATGGCTTCACGTAAGTCAGAGTGTGGCTGAGCAGGATCTAATACTGCTACACTCATATTAGCTAATGCTTTATTACGCACAGTCATTAACCGTAATAACTCTTCGTCTGCTTTTTCTCCGTTATCCCATAAATGCGCCCAGGGGTTTGAACCACCAGCACTTCTTGCTTCGCTGTCTGAAATAAACTTTAACCCACTTGCTCGAGTCGTTTTTATAAGTTTGTTAAGCTCCATTGAAGACAGGTTTGCATAACCATATTTAATTGTAAAATCATCCCAGTCTCCCATTCCAACGCCATAAGCGTTGCTTAAGTCTATTTTGCCATTTTTCATCTCAGCTAGCGGATGTGGATAATCCATCACGGAAGCCCTATCAGTGACGCTTGAGGCAAAGTTATGCGCTATACCCAGTGTGTGACCTACTTCATGAGCTGATAACTGTCTGATTCTGGCTAATGCCATTGCTTGAGCTTGCTTTTTAGCTTGTGTTTTAGGCTGTCCAGCTAACAATCCAGATGCAATAAGATAATCTTGTTTGACACGTAAAGACCCTAATGTCACATGTCCTTTAAGGATTTCGCCAGTTCGGGGATCAATCACTGAACTGCCGTAAGACCAACCGCGTGTTGCACGATGAACCCATTGAATGACGTTATAGCGAACATCTAGCGGATCTGCATCAGCCGGTAGCATTTTGACTTTAAACCCACCCTGTAAGCCAGCCTTATCAAAGGCACTAGACCACCATCGAGCGCCATCTAATAAGGCACCACGTACAGGCTCTGGGACTCCAGGATCAAGATAGTATGTAATCGGTGAAATCACTTTATCGTTATTATCCAGTGCTAAGCGATGACGTTTAATGAACCTTTGCTCTAAAGGTTTATCAATTGGCTGGCTATAATCTTGGTATTCAAAAGAATAATATCCACTGTATGGGTGAAAACGACGGGCTTGATAACCATCTTCAGGTAAGGCGACAAATGAATGACGAAATTTAATTGATACATAACGTGAATCAGGTGTTACCGACGATAAATATCGTCCTTTTGGTTGCCCCTTTAGGGTAACTATTGCGCTAAGTTCAGTGTTGTTTGGAAACGCTTTACTCTGTGTCCAGTTCACTACAGATCGCGTATTATCCACTGAAAAACTACCCTGACCACTATTTTCAAGTGTATTAGCTACACCGTGAAAGTCATGTTTAGTGAAATCAGTGACATCAATTAAGATACCTTTTTCACGATTAGCTGCGATAGGAAAACTATATAAAATCGACTCAGCGAAAGCCTGCGTTAGCACATCACGTTCATTTGGGTTGTTACTTTCTGCACGGAAATATGGGTTCAATTGTCTTAAAATAATGTTATCGCCATAGCGTTCAAATTGAACTAAACGTGACTCCCCTATTTGTCCACGATCCAAGCCGATGTCGTTTGAACCAACCCCTTGCATCAAGCTGGTAACATAAATGAATGGCTTATTTAAATTATCCACTTTCAATAAGATTGAAGAGGTATCATCACTACCAAATAAGGTAAATAACCCTGATTTCTCCGTCAAGTTTTTTGTTTTATCAGCGAATTCATCTGCATTCACTGAGGATATTGTTGTAATTAACGATAGCGATAACACTAACGATAATTTAATATTTTTTATTATTTTCAATCCCTTACCCTTTATTTTTCAAGTTATTCTTATAATTAATGCATTCACTAACCGTATCAAACATTTCTTTTAATACGAGAGGCTTAGTGATGTGTGCGTTCATTCCTGCCGCTAAACTCTTTTCTCTGTCACCAGTCATAGCATGTGCCGTCATAGCTATGATGGGTAGTTGCGCGTCATTAAAACGCTCTCTAATCGTCTGTGTGGCAGCTAATCCATCCATCACTGGCATTTGAATGTCCATGAGAACAACATCATAGTCATTACTAAATGCAGCATCAACTGCAATTTTACCATTTTCAGCTAAATCAACTTTATACCCTTGCGACTCCAACAAACCTTTCGCAACCTGTTGATTAATAACATTATCATCAACTAACAATAAATATCCTTTCTCAACTTTAGGCACTGATGATACGGTTTTCTTTTTAGGGGCTTTTTTCACATACTGTCTTATACGCGACATCATGTTTGGGGGGGATAATGGTTTACTAAAAATATCTGTTACGACATCTCTAATAATCGGCAGCTTCATGACATCATCGCCATAGTTCACCATTAAAAATATCATTGACTGTGGATATTGATCGGCCAAATCCTTCAGCTTTTTCGCCTGAGTTTCATGAACCCAATCGACTAAAATAAATTGCGGCGTCACGTTCAATGCTAAGGCTTGCTTGACCGTTTGTGCTTTAATCAGAGAAAAGCCTAATTGAGGCAGCATACTCTCATAACATACGTTCGCTTTATCATTATTTGCTATAAGCAACAGTTGCGCTGAATGTATTTCATTAGGCAGTTTCCACTTTATATCAAGTGATTCATTATCTAGCGGCAACTCAATGGTGAAACTAAAACAGCTGCCTTGATCAATACAACTATTAACATTAAAGGTTCCCCCCATCATTTTAACCAAGTGCTGAGAAATAGAAAGCCCTAAGCCAGATCCACCAAATTCACGTGTAATAGAACCGTCAGCTTGACTAAATGCTTTAAATAAATTGGGTAATTTATTTTCTTCAATACCAATGCCACTGTCATCAACACTAAATGTTAATGCCATCGTATTAGGCAGTTTTTTAACGACGTTACATCGTAACTGCACATAACCTTCAGCCGTGAATTTAATGGCATTTGATACAATATTTGTTAATACTTGATTCAAACGTAAACCATCACCAACCACTCTAAGTGGCATTGTTGGGGAGTCTAATACAAACTCTAGGCCTTTTTTCTGCGCCGCAATGACATTAACATTGATCACAGCATCTAATACATCTTCTAAATTGAATGGCACATGCTCAAGCTCAAGTTTACCCGCCTCAATCTTAGAAAAGTCTAAAATATCATTAATGATTAACAATAAAGAATTAGAAGAATTAAAAGCTTTATTTAAATAATCGTGTTGCTGGCTATCTAGTTCAGTTCGTAACGCAAGCTGGATCATTCCCATAATGCCATTCATTGGTGTTCTAATTTCATGACTCATATTTGCCAAGAATTCACTTTTATACCGATTAGCCATTTCAGCATCTTGCTTTGCTTCTAATATTTCTTGTTCGTGTTCTTTGCGTTTAGTGATATTTTTATGAGTACCTAGTATTCGCGTTGGTTTGTTATCTTCGTCATATTCAACGACACTACCACGCGCCAATATCCACTCGTATTGCCCAGTAAACCCAACCATTCTAAATTCATGTTCATAAGGCTCTGAAGGATCAAAGATATGATGCTCAAGCTTTTTCGCCACGCAAGCCCAGTCATCTTTATGCACTAAGCGTTTGAAACCTTGCCAACTAGGTACAACTTCACTGGGCTGATAACCCAGCATGGTGAAATAAGCTGAATTACAATGAAGTTCGTCTGTATTGATATGCCAATCCCATAACCCTTCTTCAACCGCATCCATCGCTAAGGCATAACGTTCTTCACTGTGACGTAGATTTTCAGCGGCTTCATGTTCTTTAGTAATATCGCGCGCGATACCGATGAGGCCTAACAGTTCTCCGTCCATATCAGTGTAAGGAGTTTTAAGCGTCTCTAATAATTTATGTTGGTCATTGAGTGTCACATCTTGCTGAATAGTCACTGTATGGCGGGAATCAACCACTTTATGATCATTAAACTGTAACTTTTTGGCCAATTCTGCATTTAAAAAATCTTCACTGTATTTGCCAGTCACTTCAGCTTCAGTGGCCCCAAACAATTCTTGTGCCGCTTTATTACAACCTAAATATTG
>Ga0209396_1004286_pt1 | contig 13956 bp, 11 predicted proteins | sample GOMGulsemesocosm_6_FD_184638 | JGI IMG/M metagenome (GOLD analysis project Ga0209396, IMG submission 184638) | Methane-oxidizing microbial communities from mesocosms in the Gulf of Mexico - GOM8C Gulf of Mexico (SPAdes) (version 2) | ecosystem: Environmental > Aquatic > Marine > Cold seeps...
TACCCGACTGAGAGAACACCTTAGTGCCAGCGACACCTCTATCTTGGCTCCATGGAGGGAAAACTCGAAATCCGGTTTTCCCTTTACTGTTGGTAGCGCAGACAATGCCTTTTTCAATCAATAATGTCACAGGGAAAATAAACATCCCCTGCTTAGCACTATTACTGCGCTCTTCATTTACTGCCACACTGGCATCCCTCTCAACGTGTATAAACAAATAATCAAGTTCATTAGCCGTTAATGGGATAGGTTTATTGCCATTAATTTTCCCTGTTGATGGACGCTGCCATATAGCAAGAAAAGCGCCCGGTCTATCCGCTGTATTGTTAGCTTTACGGTAGACGATCTTTTTATCATCGAGAGAAAAAACTAATGCTTGATATTTTGAACTCTCAGCCTCGCGATCAAACGCTACACTCTTGGTTATGGCATAACCTGCAGGTACAAATACCTTAGTTAATAGTGATGTTAGCTCATCACAATCGTTATTACTGTGCAAAAATTCCACCTTAGTTTTGAATAGACTCTGCGTTTCTAATCGAGGACGGCACGATTAATTGATGCATTGGTTTTACCAAGAGCATGTACAGCTTTCCCAAAAAGTTGTGAACATGTACGACGGTGGATATGGCAATAGCATCAGCTTCATTACAGGCTTTATAGACGGAGACTTTTACCGTTAAATGTTTATCTGAATCAACTAATATAATTTCGTTCTCACTGAGGAAATGCAACGTAAATATGCCTACTCTATCGCCAACTTTGTAGTCATCAATGGATTTATTCACATCAACAGCGCCTAAATGGCCAAGGTTCTTCAACCCCATAGTCGATACTATGTTATTTCGACAGGCCATTAAAAAATTAACCCAAGCAGGCGTCTTTGAGACATGATCTAACCAAATTTGCAGTGATTTTCGCGCTTTTTGCTCCGTGTGAAAGGCATAGCAATCAGAAAAATAGCAATCTGCTAGCGCCTTGTAGATAACACTCGCTGTTGGAATATCTGACTTCTCTAAATGTAATGTCATGTGAGCACATACCCTTTAATGCTTAGTACTTTAGTGGATTATTAGGCTTCATTTATACTCCCTATTACCTATTACTTGAGCATATAAAGCGTTGTAAATTTTGCTACACTATTGATCCGATCATTATCTGTCTTTTGCCTTAAAGAATGATTTTAACACTATTTATCAATGATTTGCGAATTTTACTGAGCGATCACCAGCGAGCATTGCAGATATTTTGCAAAGATTTAGCTGATGTACTTGGCAAGCTTGATATCGCTATCAATAACCTTTAATTAGCGGCCCCTCAGGCGTTGATAATCAAGCGACCTCTCTGTTAAAGCCGGTTAACGCTTTCCACTGTCATTCTAGTCGTGTTAAATTTACCTACCATCCTTATCATTGACAAACAGGTACCTTATGTCCCATCAAGCGATAAAAGCCACCTTAGAAGATTATGCTAATGCCTACTGCGCTAAAGATCTCGATGCGCTTATGCAGGTCTTTGAAGACAGTGATGATATCTGTGTTATTGGTACCGGTGGCAATGAAATTTGCGAGGGTCGTGAGGCGGTGAGAGCATTGTTTCTCAATAACTTCGATGAGGCAACCGCCCATAAATTCAGCTGGCAGTGGATTAATATCAATCAATCAGCAAACAGCGCCATTGTCGGGGCGGCACTGACTATCCACCTTGAATATCAAGGTGAGCAATTAGCTATTCCTATCCGCTGGTCTATCGCTATGAAAAAGACCAACCGCTGGGTATGGATCCATCGACACGCATCCTCTGCCGCCACGAGCCAAGACGATGGGCAAGCCTATCCGCAGACGGAGTAGGCTGGCACTGTTAACACTCTTATTATTAAAGTTTAAAGGGAATGTAAATCGCGATATCAGGCAGTAAATAGATACAAATCACCGCGAAAAACATAATAAAGATAAAGGGATAAACCCCAGCAATGACCTCGGTGATATCTGCTTTACCGACCGCCTGTATCACAAATAGATTAAGCCCAACCGGCGGGGTTATCAACGCGCATTCAATCATAATCACAAAGATGATGCCAAACCAGATAGGGTCAATACCCAGTGCGGACAGCGACGGTAATAGTACCGGCACCATAATCAGTAACATCGAGATAGACTCTAAGAAAAAGCCCAATATCAATAACACCAAACAAACCACTAAAATAAACAGCCCCACATGATCAATGTTATTGGTGATTAAACTGGTGATATCTTGGGGGATGCGATACAAGGTAATCGCTTTGGAGAATATTTTTGCACCGCCGATAATCAAAAATATCACCACGGTAGTTTGCAGAGATTCGACAATGGCCTTGTGTAATTTTTTATAGCTCAGTGAGCGGCGCACAAATACAATCACTAAAGCACAGATTAAGCCAATTGCTGCGCTTTCAGTCGGGGTAAACACCCCTCCGTAAATCCCCCCTAAGACAATCGCCGCTAATAAAAATATTGGGCTGGCCCGCAAGGTGGCTTGATATCTTTCGCTAACACTGGCTCTGCTGGACCTTTTATGGGTAACAGCTTGTCTCTCCCTGCTAAGCGCAAAAAACACACTATAAGCGGTAAACATTAACACCAGAAAAATCCCCGGTCCTATCCCCGCCATGAACAAATCGACAATAGACTCTTCGGTGATCACCCCATAGACAATCATCGGAATGGAAGGCGGTATCAATATACCTAAAGTTCCACCCGCCGCTAACAAACCAAAGACAAAGTGGCGCGGATAATTGCGCGCGATCATCTCAGGTATTGCCACGGTGCCGATAGTTGCCGCTGTCGCCACTGAAGAGCCTGATATCGCTGCAAAAAAAGCACATGAAAGGATAGTGGCAATCCCCAGGCCACCGGGCAAGTGCCCGACCCAAGATTGCACCGCATTAAAGAGATCTGTGCCTACCCCTCCTTTTAACAACACATTCGACATCAGTAAAAAAAGCGGTACCGACAGCAAGATAAAACTGTCGATACTACTCACCAGTGCCTGAGAGGCAATTAGTGGTGAAAAATCCGCCAACAGTAGCATCGACACGCCCATCCCACCTAGTGTGAAGGCAATGGGCACACCGATTAACATCAAACAGAGCATACAGATTAATACCAGCGCAATAGTCATATATCGTGCTCCGTCGCAAAGCTAATCTGTTGCTGCTGGCAAGTGCGCACAAACTCCACTAAACACTGCAGCAACAACAATATAAAACCTACCACGATAGATGCATCAAACATCCACGCAGGAAGCCCTAGCATACTGGAGGTGTGTCGATTGATAGCGATGGACTCCATCGTGATCACGGTGGCGTAATAAATCGTGATAACACTGAACAGTGCGATAATGATAATTGAAAGCAGTTCGGCGAGCTTTGCCAGTTGGGTGGGCATGCGATCCAACAAAATACTGATGCGGATCATTTTTCGACGCTTTAACGCCCAGCCCATCGAGAGATAACAACCCCACAGCTGTAATACACGGGAGACTTCTTCTACCCAAATAGTCGGCATATTAAAGACATACCTAGCGCCCACTTCATAGGCGATAATTAAACCTATACAAAAAAACAAATAAGCGGCGATATGGGCACTGACAATATTGATTTGATCAATCCAATTTTTCATTGTTAACCTATTAAAAATCGCGGCGATTGTTGCATTTTTGCCGCGATTTGATTGGCTTAGTAAGAAAACAAACAGATCAGCATGCATGGAGACCGAGAGTTTCCATGCATGCTGTCTATGCTTAGAGCGCTTTTGCCGCTTTCACTAACTGCTCACCTAACTTGCCAGAGCTTTTGACATAACCATCAACCACAGAAGCTGTCGCAGCCTTCCAAGCAGCTATTTGCGCTTGATCGAGTTCAAACACATTCATGTTCTTTTTCGATTCAGCCAGTGCATCTGCCTCAATTTTGACCATTTTTTCACGTAAATCCACTTCAACTTTACGACTGGCTTTGCCGATAATATCGCGCTGAGTAGCGTCTAAATCATTCCACACTTTATCGTTGATGATCACCACAAACTCAATATCCGCGTGTTTAGTGACCGTCAAGTTATCCATCACTTGATAGAGTTTGCGTGGCATCACCGCCGATACTCCGGTCATACCTGCATCTACTGTACCGCGCTGATAAGCCAAAAACTGCTCGGAGCCTGACATCACCACTGGCGCTCCGCCAACTGACTTTGTGAACTCACCTAAGGTCTTACCAAAAACCCGTACTTTTTTACCCTCCATGTCTTGCGGATTAACAATAGGCTCACCTTTAGAGAGGAGCGCTACCCCACCGTATGCCTGCCACCAAAGTACCCTAGCACCCGTTTTCAAGATGGCATCATCCAATGGCTGGCGAATAGTACTGCCAGGCGCCGTGGCTTTTTTAACTAACGCCTCTGACGGAAACATAAAAGGCACATAAAACACATCGACCGCCGGCACAGTACCGACAAATCTCGCCAGCGATGCTACTCCCATCTCTATCGCACCTGATGACACTGCACTAGGCACTTGCTTATCTTTATATAACTGTGCCGACGGGTAGATCTCTATTTTAAGGTCACCTTTACTGGCCGTTTCTACCTGCTGCTTAAAGTCGAGCAAGTTTTGCCCTAAGTGATGCTTGAGCGGCAACTGTAGTGATATACGCAATGTTGTCTCTGCGATTACGGGTGTAGCGAGCACTGCGCTTAATAAAGTTACCGCCAGCGTTGTTTTCATAAATTTCATATAAATCCCTCTATTGTTATTGTTAAGGCATCGCTTGATACCTATTATTAAGCCTATTAAAGGCTATTGATGTGTCTAATCGATCCTCCCAACTGTGCCCCGTTGATACGCTCAGCTAAAGCAATTGCCTGTTTTAGCTTTGCACTATCAATGTTTGTTTCAATGCCCGCGCTTGCAAAAAAGTACAGCACATCTTCTGTCGCCACATTACCACTGGCACCGGGCGCAAAGGGGCAGCCACCAAAACCTGCCACGGCGCTATCAAATATCCGAACTCCCGCCTGATAGGCCCCAGCGACATTAGCGATCGCTAAACCATAAGTGTCGTGACAGTGAAAAATTAACGAATCCACCGCTATCTCAGTGAGGGCTGTATCAAATAGTTTGCGCACCGCAAATGGGTGGGCGCGTCCCGTGGTATCACACAGTGCTAGTTGCGCACTGGGGCTGATATCGCGTATCTTCTTGACTAAATCCATACTGTGCTCAGGATCTACTGTGCCCTTAAAAGGGCAATCAAAGGTTGTAGCCAAACTCACCCTTAACGTCAGTTGGCTATTATCCTCTATCACTTGCTGTACCGCTTTTAACTCTGCTAAAGACTGCTCAATGGTCTTATTCACATTGTTTAAGTTATGTGTCTCACTGGCTGAAAAAACGAAATTTAAACGCTGGCAATTATGCTCTGCAGCCATCTGTGCGCCACGCCGATTTGGCACTAAGACGATCTTTTCAAAGCAATCATAAGCATCAAGCTGCTGCAGTATCGGTACAATATCTGCCATTTGCGCAATCGCCTTGGGACTGACAAAGGAGCCAACTTCAATGTGCGCCAAGCCTGTTTCAGCTAATGCTTTAATCAACGCTAATTTATCTGCTGTGGCGATAAAAGGGACCACTGATTGAAAGCCATCTCTGGGAGCAACCTCGATTAAAGTGACAGCATCTTTCATATCACCCCCTGCGCATTTAACTGGGCTATTTGCTGCTCACTCATTCCCAATAGCTGGCTATAGATAGTGTGGTTATGCGCACCCACCTCGGGGCCCGGCCAGCTAATCCCTTCTTCTTGGCCGATAAACTTAGGGACAATACCTGGATGGGTCACTTCGCCAAAGCGTGGATCCGCGACTTGCATCACCATATTGCGCGCCTGATAGTGTGGGTCTTGCGCACAGTCTTCTATATTGAATAATCGACCTGCGGGAATATCATTGTCCAATAATAACTGCTCGGCCTCCCGCGAGTTTTGGGTCAATGTCCAGTGCTCTATTAAATTGTCCAGCATCGGCGCATTGGCCACACGTTTAGGGTTTGAGTCATATAGCTCGCTTTGGGCTAAGTCTGGGCGTTTGATTATCTGACATAAACGTTTAAATATTTTGTCGCCATTAGCACCGATCGCCAACCAAATCCCGTCGGCGCAGCGATAGGTATTAGAGGGGGCTGCGGTGGGAATCGCTGACCCTGTCGGCTGCCTAATAGCGCCAAACTCACCGTATTCTGGTAGTGTTCCCTCCAGTAAACTAAACACTGATTCATAGAGTGCCACATCCACTTCGCGACCAACACCTGTGCCTGTAACATCACGCTCATAAACGGCACTCAATGCACCGATGACACCAAACATGCCCGACAGTGAATCTCCTAAACTCACCCCTGTTCTCACCGGTGGCAGATCACTGACGTCAGCAGGATAACCGGTCAAATGCCGTAAACCGCCAAATGCCTCACCGATAGACCCAAAAGAGACACGGTCTCGATAAGGGCCACTTTGACCATAACCAGAAATATGCACTAAAATTATTCTAGGGTTGATCTGCTGCATTTGCGCATAGCCTAACCCCCATTTATGCAGCTGACCGGGACGGAAGTTCTCGACCACTATATCGACTTCAGCGATCAACTTTTTAGCCAGTGCGATACCTTCTGGGGCCTTTAAATTGAGCGTAATGCACTGTTTGTTACGCCCGTGCACTGACCACCAAAGGGTATTGCTATCGCGGCTCATGCCCCAACTTCGCACGGGGTCACCACTACCCGGAGACTCTACTTTGATGATGTTTGCCCCCAAATCAGCCATTAAGCGCGTGCAGTGGGGGGCGGCAATAAAATGACCAAGTTCTAATACCGTCAACCCAGCTAGCGGTTTCCCCGCACTATTTGCGATTTTTTTTTGTTCACTCATACATCTCTCCTTGGGAACTGCCGGCTTAAATAACACGGTGCTCATATCTGACGCTAAGCCATTCATTTACTATTGCACAGAAAATAGCGCATTACTCAGCACAGAGAACGCAAAAAATGGCCACATATTGGTTTACAGCGCACATTTGCATCATTTAACGACTAGCCTTTGAGCAATTTTATAGACACGCATATCTCATCGTCATCGCTTCATTAATGTAGTCACAAATATCTCTTTACCTATCAACAAAGCAGTTTTTGAGCCATGTTTTTAACTAGTTGTTTTATAGAGATAAATATTACCACCTTTGATTTAGCCGTCCATTCTGTTTCACTTATGCAACAAACATCAGCAACAAAACCACAAAAGTGTTTCATTTTTAATCAAAGCCGACATACTAAGCCCTCATTCGAAAGGGAATTTTTGTATGCCAGTTAAACTCGCTATTATCTCGCAAACGAGACTAAGCCGATTGCTAAGTATTGAACAGCGCGAAAACGTCTGGAAAAGCAGTTTCGAACTGCATGAATTTATTGCCGAGCAACATCGAGAGAAATTGCTGGAGCTGGATAAGCGCCGTGACATAGAAGTCTTAGTTGCAGGCGGTGGCAATGCCGCAATGATCGCTGCCATGGGGCTTGAAACGCCATTAGTGAAAATAACGGTATCAGGCTTTGATATAATGCAAGCGCTATGGCGCGCACAACGCCTGGCCAAAAAGGCAGTATTTATTAATTATATTGAGCCTATTGAACAGCTGGAACGCTTTGCCAGCCTTTTTAAAATAGAGGTAGTACAACATACCTTCAACTCGGTCGCACAAGCAGTAGATACGGTACTGGGTGTTGTACAGCAACCAGACAGTATCATTATCGGTGCCAGTCATGTCTGTGATATTGCGCAGTCTATGCAGGCAAACAGCGTGTTTATTTACTCCCAAGACTCTATTCATCAAGCCCTGAGTGCCGCCGAACAATTAGCACTGTCACTCAATGCAGAGCGTATTAAACGCGAAAAACTAGAAGCTATATTACATGCGGTACACGATGGCATTATCTATATCGACCAGTACGCAAAGGTGGAGGAGTTCAATCCGGCCGCGGAGAAAATTCTAGGCCTGAAAGCGAGTGAGACCATTAACCAACCGATCGCCAACGTTATTCCCAACTCGCAACTTGAAGAGGTTTTTCGCACCGAGCATTCCCAGTACAACCAGTTAATAGACGTTGGCAATACGCAAATTTTAAGTAATCGCGTGGCGGTCTTTAATCAAGGAAAAATTATAGGTGCGCTCGCCTCCTTCCAAGATGTGAAAAGCATCCGCAAGGCTGAGCAAAGTCTACGTATTAATCGCTATGCCAAAGGGTTAATCGCCAAATATTCGCTTAGCAATTATATTGGCGCTAACCACAAAGTTAAAAAAATTCTCACTAGAGCAAAACACTTTGCCAGTACAGATGCCAGCATTTTAATACAAGGCCAAACAGGTACCGGCAAAGAGCTGATTGCCCAGGGGATTCACTTAGCCAGTAACCGCGCAAGCGGCCCCTTTGTCGCCATCAATTGTGCCTCAATTCCGGAGTCACTCTTAGAAAGTACTTTATTTGGCTATGATGAAGGCGCGTTTACCGGCGCCCATAAAAATGGCAAAACCGGGCTATTTGAATTGGCTGATAAAGGTACTATTTTTCTCGATGAGATAGGTGAGCTTCCCTTTGGCTTGCAGGGTCGGCTCCTTCGCGTACTGCAGGAAAAACAAGTGATGCGCTTAGGTTCTGACACACTGCTAAATATTGATGTCAGGGTCATATCGGCCAGTAATAGAAACCTGTTGCAGATGATAGAGAACAAAAGTTTTAAAGACGATCTTTTCTATCGCATTAATGTGTTAGGCATATCGCTCCCCTCTTTAGGGGAAAGACTTGATGATCTACCTTTGTTTGTTAAACACTTTTTTAAACGCCATAGTGTTAGTGCCACACAGTATGGCGTACTTATTACTCAGGCGATGCCAACGCTACTCGCTTACTCGTGGCCCGGTAATATCAGAGAGTTGGAAAACTTAGTGGAGAGGATAGCCACACTGATCAAAGCGGGTATTGAAAAAAGCGATATAGTGCAAGAGCTAAATGAATGCTTGGGAGTAAACTTAAAACTCGAAAATGCGGGAGCACAGAAAAGACTTATCAGTAGCAGGGAGATGGAATACCAACACCTACAGGCAGTGTTAATAGCGGCTAACAACAACCGCAGTATTGCGGCAAAGCAACTGGGCATTAGCCGCAGTACCTTGTGGCGAAAACTAAAATACTACAACAAGAAAAACCTATAGCGGCAATTTTTAATACTATACAGTCGCTGCAATGCTGCGCCACAGACTCGGTACGCAAAAACTTCGGCAACGCTGATCAACACTTTTTATCACTCAGGCATGTTTAAACTGAACAACCTAGATTATATCCAAAGGTGATTTTTATCACTGACTAGGTTTTTCTAGCACCTTACTTCAATGCAATTATCTAAGGCTTGGCTATCCCTTTTAAGCATTTTCAGAAAAGCCTTTGCGCTATGACAACTTATCTTCGATTAGAGAACTTAGGCTATTTTTTTTATGATTTAATGCTCTGCAATCAAATTTAGAAGTTAGGAGCTTTTATGAGAAACAGTATTGCCATTTTAGTCGACAACATTCTCCGCGCACTAGGCTGTAAAACGATCAATGCGCAATTTATGTTGTCTTATGTTTTGATTTTTATATTGGCAGCCATTGCCGCGATATCCCTGTATATGAGCATGGCGATTAACCCACTAATTATTGATATTTCGGGGCGTCAGCGCATGCTTAGCCAACGTTTGGCAAAAGAAGTACTACTTGAAAAATCGACCATTGAGATGCGTGGCGCTGTGGCGCAAACCATTGCCATTTATGAGCGTAGCCACCAGCTGATTATCAACGGTGACCCAGCTCAAAACATCGCGCCGATGGATAATACTGCTGTTTTGCAACAACTCAATGTAACATCTACGCTGTGGCAGCAGTACAAATCCGTTGTTTTAAAATACCAAGCCCAGGCGGACAAAAACAGCTTACAGCAAATTGGCGAACTCTCACCCGAAATATTACAGGCACTCAATAAAACAGTGACCATGATGACCGATATTGCTCAGCGGACTACCGAGCGCCAACTAATGCTTTCTTTCATTTGTATCCTTTTGATACTCGTGATGATTGTGCTGGGACGAGTACTGGGGTTCTCAATGTTAATGGATAACATTGTACGCTTGCAAAAACGCATGCATGAAGTGGGTAAAGGAAATTTCTCACACCGCTTTAACATTAGCCACATTGATAATGAAGTCGGTCAAATGTTCACCGCCTATAACAGCATGCTAGACAATGTCAGTCGCCTGTTAACCATTGTGCAACAGGTATCTAACAACACAGAACTACATATCAATGAAGTGGTCGCCACCACCAAAGAGCTAGAACATGGTGTCGATCAGCAATATAGCGATATAGCACTCATGGCAAGCGCCATCACACAACTTACCAGCTCGGTTAAGGAAGTCATGAGAAGTACACAAGCTGCTGAAAGTGAGGCAAAAGTGACTGATACCGAAGCTAAAAAAAGCGGCGGGATGTCGCACAAAAGTGAGCAGTATTCGCGGGAAATGGCCGAGACACTGGCGCAGACTAGCGCTACTATTACTGCTTTAAAAGAGGAAACCCAAACGGTTAATAGCGTATCGGGGGTGATTAAAGGAATCGCAGATCAGACCAATTTACTCGCGCTTAACGCCTCCATTGAGGCGGCCCGGGCCGGCGATCAAGGTCGTGGTTTTGCCGTCGTTGCCGACGAGGTAAGAACGTTGGCGCAACGCACTCAACAATCAACTTCTCAAATAGACACTATTATCCAGCAGTTACAAAACAAGGCAGAACAGGCAGTAGCGTCTATGCAAGTGAATAATAATTTAGCACTCACCAGCCGCGAATTAGCCATTGAATCAGCGCAAGCCATGCAACAAATTGTCTCCTCTGCCAATAAAATATCTTCTATGAACGTGATGATATCCACCGCTACCCATCAACAAAACAATGTAGTCATCGATATAGACCAACGTATCACCAATATTTCTAATGTCGCTAGCGATACTAAAAAGGATACTGATCAAGTTGTTGTTTCCATCGAAGAGATTCGTCGCGAAATACAACAACTCAATGCACTAACCAGTCAGTTCAAACTGACTGCTGTGTGATTTTTGAGCTAGCGATTGGCACTAATGCTAATCGCTGCTGCAGCGCCTAGGACGTTAACTATACTCAGCCGGCAGTTGCTTCAGCATGTCTTTCTACTCTGCTTATAGCTGCAAAAAAATCCATATATTTTGCGAACGCTTTGCCTCTCTTCAGTAACTGGTGAGTGATATTTATAGTTTCAGCTCTTTTTGTTTTAGCTAGCATTGCATTGGGCACTGCCGTGCAGTCTCTATCTTAACGGTCAACACCTGTTCTCAATTGTTTATGCCAGTGACAACACCCAAGTATCAAACTATTCTTTGCACGACACTGCCCACTTCACGGTCTAGGTTGAGATGCTTCACCAAGCTTGATCATGGCGACCACAGAGCGAGAGGCTAAAAAATCGCAAATAACAAACAAAAAAAACCGCTAACAATGACTTTAGCGGCTTCTTATACTTTTGATCTTACGGGAGCAATCAATAAACTCGACTTTAAATCAGTCGTTTTAATCAGTCTTTTGAATACGGTATTCAGCGGAGCGGGCATGTGCTGTTAGGCCTTCACCGCGGGCCAACACTGATGCAATGGGACCTACATCAGAGGCACTTTGCTCTGAGAAGAATACGATCGAAGAGCGTTTTTGAAAGTCATAAACACCCAGCGGTGAAGAGAATCTTGCAGTACCCGATGTTGGCAGTACATGGTTGGGCCCCGCACAGTAGTCACCCAGCGCTTCGGCAGTGTAACGCCCCATAAATATCGCACCGGCATGGCGAATATCATCGACCAGTGCAGCGGGATCAGCCACCGATAACTCTAAGTGCTCAGGTGCCACTAGATTGCTCACGGCCACTGCCTGCGCCAGGTCGTCAACTTTAATAAAAGCCGCGCGGTTATTGATTGATTGCGAAATGATGGTTTCGCGCTCCATTGTGGGCAATAGTTTCTGCATTGACGCAGCGACTTTATCTAAGTATTCACTATCGTGACACACTAAGATCGCCTGCGCCTGCTCATCATGCTCCGCTTGCGAGAACAAATCCATCGCCAGCCAATCAGGATCTGTCAAACCATCTGCAATCACTAAAATTTCAGAGGGACCGGCTATCATATCGATGCCCACTAAACCAAACACTGATTTTTTCGCCGTGGCGACAAAGATATTGCCAGGCCCGGTTATTTTATCGACTTTGGGAATACTTGCTGTGCCGTATGCCAATGCTGCGACAGCTTGTGCACCGCCTATGGTAAATACTTGATCAACACCGGCAATAGCCGCCGCTGCCAAGACTAAATCATTTAACTCACCATTGGGCGTCGGGACCACCATGATGATTTCAGTAACACCTGCCACTTTGGCAGGAATAGCATTCATCAGTACCGACGATGGATAACTGGCCTTGCCACCGGGCACATAGATACCCACTTTATCCAGCGGGGTAACTTTTTGCCCCAGCACGGTACCGTCGTCATCTTCATACTGCCAAGATTTATCTGCCTGACGCTGATGAAAGCGCTCAACACGTGCTGCCGCTTTGTTCAGAGCATCTCGCTGGTGCTCGGGAATTCGAACCAGTGCCGCTTGCAACTGGTCATGACTAAGCTGTAAATCAACCATGTTCTGTGCGCTGGTGTGATCAAAGCGGTTGGTGTACTCAATCACAGCGTCATCACCACGTACCCGAACATCGTTTAATATGTCATCGACAATTTTATTCACTTTACTGTCAGACACTGACTCCCAAGCTAATAACTGCTCAAGCTCGGCTGCAAAGTCTTTGGCATTTGCATCGATACGTTTAATCTTAAGTGTCTTCATATTAACGATCAGTGCTCCCGCTACGACGCTCTTCTATCGCCTTAGACAACATATCTAATATAGGCTGAATCTGGCGGTATTTTAATTTCATTGGCGCTTGCCCAACCACCAGACGAGAGCTTACGTTGGAGATAAAATCCAGCGGCTCCAAACCATTGGCGACCAGCGTATTGCCGGTATCAACAATATCGACGATACGATCAGCCAAGCCCATAATAGGAGCTAGTTCCATAGCACCGTAGAGTTTGATCACATCAATTTGCTGGCCTTGTGAGGCAAAGTAGCGCTTGGCTACATTGACAAACTTAGTGGCCACTTTCATACGCCCTACTACAGGGGAAGCATCTTTTAAACCGGCGACCATCAATTTACACTTGGCAATTTCAAGATCGAGAGGCTCGTATAAACCTTTTCCGCCGTGCTCCATCAGCACGTCTTTTCCGGCAATGCCCATATCGGCGCCACCGTATTCTACGTAGGTAGGTACATCGGTTGCGCGAATAATAACAAGTTTAATATTGGCATGATTGGTATCAAAAATTAGCTTACGGGAGCTGAAAATATCTTCCGCAGGGATGATATTTGCCGACTCTAATAATGGCAGTGTTTCTTTCAATATGCGCCCTTTTGATAGCGCTATTGTCAGTTGCTCTTTTTTCATGATATTCCTATATTTTGCCAATAATTGCCCCTATTATTCAGGGCCTTATTTTACTTAAATCAATGACTTCAATAAACCAGATAACACAAGCTATGGCTCTATTCGGTTAAAAAACACTTACTGTATCGAAGCGCACAGATAAGAGACTTCTATGCTATTGTAAAATCAGTATCTTACACTTTGAAGTCACGGATTCAGCTAACCATTAGTTTCCCTCCAAAAATAGCAGCCTAACTCGCGCCGATCACATTTTTGGATGAAAGCTAGTTTGATCCA
>Ga0209396_1004287_pt1 | contig 13956 bp, 11 predicted proteins | sample GOMGulsemesocosm_6_FD_184638 | JGI IMG/M metagenome (GOLD analysis project Ga0209396, IMG submission 184638) | Methane-oxidizing microbial communities from mesocosms in the Gulf of Mexico - GOM8C Gulf of Mexico (SPAdes) (version 2) | ecosystem: Environmental > Aquatic > Marine > Cold seeps...
ATAAATTGGCCTAATGTTTTAAGTAAATTACCACCTGACATTAAACCCGCATCTAATAAAGCATCGCTTGCAGAGATAAATGCACGTCTTTCACGCACTGTCAGTACTTCTGCAGCATTAACGAGTAAAGTATCAAGTTGTTTGCCTTCTAATACCCAGCGGTAGTAACCCATGGCATTTGCATCTGGGTAAATCCACTCTGGTTCAAAATCTAGCTCAATTTTAGCTGAATCTGAATTTAACAGTACTTGTGCTTCTTTAACTTCATCGCCACGACCATATTTAATGGTAACGGGCACGCTCCATAGCTGTGCAGGCGCATCTACGCCCTTATTTGCAAAACGGCTTTGTGATAATGAAATTATTTTACCGTCTTGCTTAACGGCAATAAGTGGAAAAGAAGATTGTTCAATGAAAGACTTTAAAACACTAGGCACATCTTTACCTGATGCTTTAGCCAGTGCATTCCATAGATCTGAAGCGCTGGCATTTTTAAAGGCAAACTCTTTCATATAAGCTTGAATACCTTTTTTAAAGGCCTCTTCACCTATCCAGTTTTCAACCATAGACAGTACAGCGCTACCTTTGCTGTATGCTAGGCCTAAACCATCCATTATGTCATCTTCAGTTTTGATTGGCTTACGAATTGGTTTAGTAGAAAGTCTTGCATCCATTGCCATGACATTGTTTTGTGGCAAGCTTAAGTCAGAGCCAAATTCAGGGTGTAATTTATGAGTCACTTTAGCTGCCATCCAGCTAGCGAAAGCTTCATTTAACCAAAGATCATTCCACCATTTCATAGTTACTAAGTTACCGTACCATTGGTGAGCTAATTCATGAGCAACAACAGATACTGAAGTTTGCTTGACATTTTGACTCGAATTTTTGCCATCAACTAATAGAATATCTTCACGGTATGTGACGAGACCCGCATTTTCCATTGCACCAAATGGGAATTCTGGCACACCTACAGAATCAAGCTTTTTGTACGGGTATGGAATACCAAAATATTCTTCAAGAGTGGCTAAAATCGCAGGCATTTCATCTGCTGCATACTTCGCTAGTTTTTGTTTTGCTTCTGTTGTAATAATACGCCCTTCAATTGGCATACCTTCCACGTTAGTTTCAACAAATGGACCTACAGCTAGTGCAACTAAGTAAGATGGAATTGGTGGCGTTTTATCAAAATAATGCGTTGTCATATCGCCAACCACAACTGTTTTTAGCTCTGGTGTATTAGCATAAACTTTTTGATTTTTAGGTGCTGTAATTGTTAATTGAAATGGAATTTTGTAGCCTGGTTCATCAAATACAGGGAATGCACGGCGGGCATCGCTCATTTCAAATTGGGTGAACAAATAAGGAAGCTCTTTATCTATCGTTTTATATAAACCAACTGATTGCTTATTATAAGGTGCTGTAAAATCTATGTTTAATGTGTACTTTCCAGGTTTTATTTCATGCTCACACGCTAAGCTTACTTTGTGAGTTTCAAGCATAGTTGCTGTCATATCACAGTTTTTATCACCTATAAGCTTAATGATTTGTGTTGTGTAGTCTCTACCACTTAACTCAATGATTTTAGTGTTTTTAAGTACTTCTAGTTTTATTGTTGTAGAACCTGAAAAGTTATCTTTAGCCGGATCTAGCGTTAAGTTCACATGCTGAAAGCTTGGTTTAGCAACTTTAGCAACTTGAAAGTCATTCGCGTGTGCGACACCTGACAAACTAAAGCCTATGCTCAAAGCGATAATGCTTTTTTTTAGCATAGAAATGTTATTGTTTTTCATGAAGGTTCCCTGGATCATTAAATAATAATTTAGACTTTTATAGATAGTAACCAAAAACTAACAAATTTAGCGAGTTCTATAAAGGATGCAGTGTCTTTGTTGGCAACAAAACGTAAATGAATGTGAACACTATAAATATGAGTTTTTTTAAATTATGCTTTTTCACGATCAACAAAGCGTTGCCAAGTTGCTTTTATAGGTAGAGGTCGAAGATGATTAACCACATCTGTTAATCGATTATAATTATCAAATTTACTGAGTGTATACTCGTTAAACCCAAGTAAATAATGAAGTGCATCTTTATTTTTGGCTTGAATGGCAAAAATACGTACTTGCTCTTCAAAGTTTAAGCGAAATGAACTTATGGCTGCTTTTCTACCACCATGATCTATATTCGGAATACCGCACTTTTGTAAGTATCCACTACGTTCACCTTCACCTGAAAACCAAATTCTTACTTTTTCGCTATAACGACCAGACTTTGCTGGTAAGTCAAACATAAGTCGGTTTTGCTTTTGAGTTTTTAGGAAATTAATAAAGTCTATAAAGCCTGCATGAACTAGACCTCTATGAATCGGTATTAAGCGTGGTTTAATTTTGCCATGGGTATGAAAGTGAAAATATAAATTTGAATCTATTTTAATTATATCATTTAAGGTGAGCCTACTGATCTCATCACTATAAGCACCAGTATAATATGCTAATACTGGTAGCCAAAAATGCCAATGTTTAGGCTGCTCTCTAGGTGCTTTACTATCTGAATAAATATAACCACTAAACAATATATGCAATTCCATTGCTGTAAAAGGGCGGCGACCTAAGTGTGTTCTCAACCAATTTCCTTGAAATTAAGGGCTTAAATAATTCTATATTAAATTGGTGGAATAGTATGTGATTTATTTCAAGTATTGAGATTTTTCAATGATTTCAATATAAATAATGCCGCTAATAAGCGGCATTATTACTCTTTAATATTAGGCAGTTTTTTATTTATTTTTAACTCTGCGGATCAAACCACCAAAACCAAGTAAACATAGAGATAACCAAGCAAAGCTACCGCTACTAGAGTTGCTTTTAACGTCAGGCGTTTTAGGTATTTCAGTTTTGATCGATACTGTTACATCCATTGTTTCAGATGCCATTTTTCCTCGAGCATCGGTTAAATTAAGTGCGACTGTATATGTACCTTCAGTTGCAAAGTAATGTATCGGATTTTGTTCTGAACTACTTGAAAAATCGCCAAAATTCCAATCGTATGACGTAATTTCACCATCACCCATAGTTGAGCTATCACTGTTAAATTGTACTGGCTCACCTACATTTGCCGAAACTGAAGCTGTTATTGCTGGCGTTGGAGGAGTTGCCTCAGTGGCAGTTACCAATGCTGAGTCTGTACGTGTTGCACCAAAATCATCAGTTACTGTTAGAGAAACAATATACTCACCGGGTGTTACATAGCTATGCTTAGGGTTTGCTTCTTCGCTGCTAGTGCCATCTCCAAATGACCAAGTATATTTTTCAATACTGCCATCATTATCTACAGACCCTTCGCTACTAAAGCTAATTTCATCGGTCTCTATTGTAGAATATGGGCCATTTGCTTTTGCAGTGGGGGCTGATTCAATCGGCATATCATAACTGACGACAAATGAAGCACCACTATATTCAGAATAACCATCAATCATCATGCTATATGCACCTCCTACTGGAGTAGGGGCGCCTTCAGTATCAACTCTACTATCATCAAATATACATGATTCTAATGCACCTGCAGCTTTCCAAGGAGCACAGTCACTATCATCAAAAGAAACTGGGGCACCTTGTTTTACATATATATCCGGATCACCAGAATAACCAGCTGGGATCTCAAATAATGCGCGCTTAGCACTTGGTGGTAATTCAACCTGATATTCTTTTAGTTCACCTTTGGTACCTGATATTTGTTCGTCAATTAAGGTAACACGTACACAATCATCACATAATGTAGGATCATCAAATGTTTTCACGCGTAATCTTGCGTTATCAAAGGCACTAAATGCATGAATTGCGATAAAATATTTACCCGGTTTAGGTGCGAATATTTTAAAGAACTCAGCACTTCCACCTTGATTATATGATGTGTAATCTGTGGTCCAGTTTCCTTCTGCGTCCATTGTTGGTTGCTCACCAAGACGCATATACATATCAGGATCTTGCTTGAAATTATCTAAATAAACATAAAGTAATTCAGTTTCTTCAGGAATATCTACTTCGTAATACTGAATATTATCTTTTTCTGCTGAAAGATTAATTTCTTCTAGTAAAGTATTACCGCTTTGTGGAAGATCATCTAAGCCGGTGCCATCCCATTCATGAGCGGCTCCAGTCGCATATTCTGCTAAACCTGTGATCTCTAAGTTCTCATCAGTCCATAATGTTTCACGTGCAGGGTGATGTAATGCAGCCACTGAACGGTCAATTTGATTTTGTGTGAACATCGCATAATTAGCGGTATAATGCATGAAGTTTTCTGTATTGGTCGCTTGCCCAAGACAATTAGCTTCATTATCTTGTGGGCTGCTGCTTGCCATTTGTGGTGTATCACATATATGGTCACCGCTTAAACCACAAAATAACTCATTTTCTACAGTACAGCTGTAGTCGTTAAATGTATGTTTTAAATTTAGCCAATGACCAAATTCATGGGTTAATACCGAGCGAAAGTTTTCGCTTGTATTATTGCCAACATAAGCACCATTATATACAACGCGTGCTAAACCTTTATCAGACATACTTGTTGATGGATACCAAGCTACACCAGAATTATTAGTGACGCCATCACCATATAATTCATGCTGTAGATATATATTCATATATTTATAGTTATCCCAAGCATCAGCTGAGATCGCGGCTTCTGTATCAGCATCAATATTACCAAAACCAGAACTCTGTCCTTCAGTATGACGAATAATACCAGTTGTAGGATTGCCATCAGGATCTAATTTCGCCAGAACAAACTCAACATTCATGTTTTCGCGAATCGCTTGAAATTCTTCTAAAATAGGTGCATCTAATGTATTTAAACCTTGAATATCTTCATTTGTTTTATTTAAGCCATCAATGATCGTTTCATCACTCACACAGCCCCAAGTTGTATCTCCTTGTGCACAATTATGTTCATCACCATAAACATGAATAACAACTGGAATATAATAACGCTCTGCGATGTCTCGCTGTGCTTCGGTTATTTTAGCTGTTGGGTTTGTTTTAAGGGCTGCTATCTTTGAATTTTTTCTTTGTAATATTTTCTTTTCTAATTGTGTAGAGGTTAATCCTGTTGGTTCCCAAATTTGCTTTGTTTCATCGGTGCCACAAATTAGACCTTTATTATTTAAAACATTAATAGCACTGTTACTTTTAGGTGCATTGTTTTGAATGAACTGCTTTTTATTTATATTTTCTGCCTGAACCGTTAAAGAAATTGATAAAGCAAGTGTACTAAACGCAAATTTCTTATTAAATTTTAAAGACATAATAGTTCCTACATAATTAATTTTTATTATTAAATGTATGAATGGATTTTTGGCTGTAAATAATACGTCTGACTAAAAACCATCCTGGAAATAAAATGTACATTATAAATTAAATAATGTATACAATATGTGAATTGTTAATTGCAATTATGATTGTTATCACACTATATCGCCCATTATCACCAAAATTGACCATTAAACACTTAGGTGCAATAAGTGCTTAAAAACTTCACTATTATTCATTTCAACAGCTACTAAGTAGCACACGAATTTAAAAACCAAACTGATTATACAAAGGAAATGATTATGAATACTTCAAGCAACGGCGAACTTTTTACAACTTCTGTTTTAGGTGCTTTAGTGATGGGAGTATTAGCGTTTAACGGCATGGAATCAGCTGTAGCGGTCGGTTCAGTGATTGCAGTTACAGTAATGAGCGCAACATATGCGCTAACTAAGTAACAGCAAGATAATTTAATAAAATATTAGACACAAACCCAACCTGTTTGTAACTTAAAAAACACAGTCACCAACTGTGTTTTTTGCTATGTGCTTATAAAATAATGTGAACTTGTAAGGGAGGCTTTAGCCTTTCAGAGACAATATTAAAAAAGTTAAGCTGAAGCTCAACCTACTAAACATCTATAAATACTTATCTTTTAACCAACCATAATTATAATAGGCTGCTTGGCCTAAACGTCTAAATTGGGCAAATGGAAATTTAGGTAAGGGCGCATTATATAAAGGTAAATCTGGAACCTTATCTTTTGCGATTTGCTGCGCTAATCTATAGGCGGCTTGAGCACTAAAAGAAACACCTGAACCGCAATAACCTAAACTGTATGCGGTATTATTATTACTAAATATATGAGGCATATCATCAAGCGCAGCGGCAATCCAACCACTCCAAAAGTAATCGATGTTAATACTTTTTAATACAGGAAAGCATTGAGCTAATGCATCTTGCAAGCGATTTTTATAAATTGCTTTATCTTGATTTTTACCTTTAACGGCACCTCGGCCACCAAATAAAATGCGATTATCGGGTAATAAGCGGTAATAATACTTTAAGGTGCGGGTATCCATTGTGACCTGATGCGTTTTAAGACCTGTTATTTGTAATTCAAGTTCTGTTAAAGGGCGGGTGACCATAATATTACTGAGTATGGGTAAATACCTTTGTGCAATAGCTTGATGTGTTTTTTGGCTATTATAAGCATTAGCCGCACATACAACTTGCTTGGCAGTTACGGTTCCATTTGGGCAAGTGAGAATGTGTTTATCATTATGATGTTGCCAATCTAATACAGGGGTTTGCTCATAAACATTGATACCTTGTTTACGAACCATATCACCGTAACCCAGTACTAATTTTAATGGGTTAATACCAAAACCATCATTGAGTCTTAAAGCACCATAAGCTTCATGGTTGATCATATAATCAGATTTTAGTTTGTCAGATGAAATAAATTCGGCATTACCGCCAATATTTTTTGCGATAAAATCACTTTGCGCTTGCAATGAGCTTAATGCTTTTTTGTTGTGGGCTATTTTTAAATAGCCATTGGCTTGTTTATCACAATCAATATTATGTGATTCAATTAGGCCTTCAACACGGCTAACCGCATCACTAAATTCATTGTAAATGCCTTTTGCAGTATCTAAATCCCATTTACTGGCCATTTGGCTATAACTTAATCGGCCCGAGCCTTTAAGTACAAAACCAGCATTACGGCCACTGGCACCAAAGCCAACTTGGTTCGCTTCTAATACACAACAATCAATTTGATATTCGGTACTTAAATAATAAGCGGTTAAAAGGCCTGTAAAGCCACCACCAATAATAGCAACATCAACTTGTTGGTTTTGTGATAATGGGTTTGAAGCTTGAGGATAAGCTATGGTACTTGCCCAATAGCTATCGGGCAAAGGTTGTTCTGCACAGTTTTTTGAAATAAGCGGATCGTATGTCATATTTGTATTATTATTTTATTTGAATGTTAAAAGCATTTCAGCTGCATCACAGTGGCATTCATTGCCACAAAGTGTACAAACGTATCCATTTTCTAAACTGTCGGGTAACCAACGATCGGGGTGGGTTTTTACTAATTTACCACCTGCTTTTGAAAAATATCGAAATGCAGAGTTACCAGGACTTTGCAGCCAAATATGGCTAACGCCAGCAACACCGCCTTGTTTTTTTACTGCTTTTACTGATTCAGCTAAAAGTAACCCGCCTATGCCTTTGCCACGAGCAGCTTCGGCGACAGTATTACATTTAAAATAACAGGTTTTCTCAACAGGTACTTGCCATAAATCACAACTACACCATTGATCTACTTTCCAGTTTAGTGGGGCAAAAGTGAGCCTAAAGCCTAATAGTTGATTATTTTCAGTGGCAACAAAACTCGCATTAATATTATCTTTAATGCTTTTTTTATGGATCAATTTAATTGATTCAAGATCTAAATAATTATCGCCATGAACTAAATTACCCAATGCAATAACTGCATCATAATGTTCAGGCGTTAATTCTTTTATATCCATGTTCACTACCTCTTTACAATCTTGGGTCGTTCTTTTGTGTACTAGCACGGCTTTGATGTGTCTGCCAAAATTGTATTAATGCTGGGTAAACTGATAAGTCAGTTAACTCTCTAAATTGGATCCAGTCTAATAAACAGTATAGGCTGATTTCAGGATAATCAAAAGAGGTGAACTCTTTATTCATTACTTGTTGGTTCAGTACTGATAGTACTTCAATGATGCGTTCGTTCTGTAAATTAAAAAATAAACTATCTTGTTTTGTATCTAAATTAGAGCGCTGACATATCAACATTTCAACTAATGAATCATTACACGAATTAATAAGTGTTAATTGGTTTTCTTGGTGCCAATTTAATGCAGCTAATTCAAATGTATGTTTTAAATAACGATGAATGATATTTGAATCAAAAATGACTTGTTCGCCATCTTTTAGCATAGGAATTTTACGAGTTGGATTTAATTCAATGAGTGTTGCTCGGTCTTTCTCATCAAAAATATTTAAATTAATAAACTCATAGTTTATTTCTAGTTCATGGCATAAAACACGAATACGACGAACATAAGGGGAGCTTGTTGAACCAAATAGTTGCATGGGAATTCCTTTTTAAATAAACCTGCTTCGCAGATTTATTGAGGCCACTAGGTGGCTTATAACAATTTATTTAACTTTCCACTGAGTGGGAGAACAATTGCTATTAATCTATTTTTAACAGATCTCGCACCGCTACTTAAAATGGATGCGAGAAATTGAATATCAAAAGATTATTCGCTACGGCTAGTAACTTCTAATAAATGATAACCAAACTGTGTTTGTACAGGGCCTTGAACCGTATTAACAGGAGCCGAGAATACAACTTTATCGAACTCAGGAACCATCATTCCTGGGCCAAATTCACCTAAATCACCACCTTCAGAGCCAGAAGGGCAGTTTGAATTTTGTTTTGCAACGTCAGCAAAATCAGCACCAGCTTCAATTTGTGCTTTTAGTTCATTACACTTTGCTTCGTCGTCTACTAAAATGTGTCGTGCAGTTGCTAGAGCCATGTTTTTTCCTTTATTTTACTAGGGGGTATAAATTAAAAATAAGTGTAAGGCAAAAAAATAAAAAAGGCGAGAAATGTAAGGCGGATAATAAGTTAAAGAATGTTGCGAGTTAATTGTATTTTAAAAAATTTAACTCGCGAATATAAACTTACCCTTCAAATGGCGCAACGCCAATGCCTTTCATACTGTAACCTACTTCGGCTATCTCACCACTCCAACCTTTGGTTGAAAGTACACCAGTTACTACTATTGCATCGTATAAACTATCGATTGGCACACCATCTTTTATGATCACATGCACTATTTGGTTAGGTGGAGGTGGTGGCACATGAATACAAGCGCCAAAGTAAGGTACTAATAAAAACTCAGTGATGAGTTCATCATCGCCTTCTAGTGGGACCACGAACCCTGGAATGCTCACTGTTTTACCGTTTAACTCTTTTACGACAGGAGCATCTAATTCAGGTTGCACCCAATTAGCTTGTGCATTTTCGCTATGGCTGCTGGCAGCTTGTTGTTCTAATTGCATGTGACCTTTTGGAATTAACTCATCCCAAAATAATTCTTTTGATGGTTCAGCATAAGTTGAAAGTGACGTAAAAGCCGCGATTAAACTTACTATTATGATTACTTTTAATTTTTGCATTGTTCTCTCTTGTTAAACTCTGATGCTCATGCCATCGCTAAGTGAGTATTTATAAGCGCGCCAAGCGGGTATTAAACCCACTAAAAATCCAGATATTAATACCCCTGCTATTAATAACATTTCGTGTTGTGTTAACCAAGTTAGCGATAGTTGCAAACCTGATATTTCTTGTAGCTGAGCGCTAGTAATTAATTGCACAGCATATAATAATCCTATACCTAAAATACACCCTGTTGCGGTCAATAGTACAGATTCACTGACTAATAACATGCCTATTTGCCATGGCCGAGCACCTAATGATCGTAATATAGCAAGTTCTCGTCGTCGTTGGTTTAAGCTAGTTAATAAGCTGGTTAACATGCCTAATAAACCTGATACTACAACAAAACCTGAAATCACTAATAATACTTGCTCTACCATAGAGAGCATTTCCCATAATTGGCGCAAAGTGAGGCCTGGAATTATTGCTAATAATGCCTCGTTATTTGTTAATTTTGTATCCGTATTAATACTACGTTGCAAGGTTAATACTTGAATGCGAGACTTTAAACCTAATAGAAAAGCGGTGATTTGTTTAGGTTCACCAATCAGATCAGAGTTAAGATGTTTATGATCATGATGGCCTGAATTATGTATGGTTTCTATGGCACTTAATGGTAAATGCAATGTTTTATCAAGCGGTGTCCCAGTTGGTTTTAAAATTCCTACCACAGTAAAAGGATGTTCATCATGATGATGAAAGCTGGTATTACCCGCACCATGAGAAACTACTATTTCATCGTTAAGTTTATAATCTAGCTTTTTAGCAATAGCGGCACCTAACACAATATCAAATGGTTTTTCAAAAGCATGGCCTTGTGAAAAGCTTAAATGTTGCTTTTTACCAAATTGATAATGTTTAAAATAATCAGTGCTAGTACCAAGGACAGGAAACCCTTTATGAGAATCACCTAAAGACAGCGGTATCGCCCATTTTACAGCGCGATGTTTTTTAATATTCTCATAAGTTTGCCAGTTAACATTATGCGTTGCATGACCAATTCTAAATACAGAATAAAGTAATAAATTAGTTGAGCCCGTACGTGCACCTACAATTAAATCAGTACCAGATATCGTATTGGCAAAGCTCGCTTTTGCTTGAGTACGTATTCGCTCAACACCCAGTAGTAACATTACGCTTACCGCTATAGTTAGTAACGTAAGCAAAACCGTAGACTTACGATTTAATAGGCTTTTTTGAGCCAAAGTAAACATATTCATATACTGGCCTCATTAATCGTTTTTAAACACAGATAACGTTCAAATAAGGGTTTTAATGTTTCATCGTGGCTTACAAATAGCAACGTTGTACCTGCAGTTTTACATTCTTTAAATAGTAGTTTTATAAAGGCTTCTCTACTTGCTTGATCGAGCGCTGAAGTAGGTTCGTCGGCAATTAATAATTCAGGACTGCCAATTAAAGCGCGTGCGCTGGCTACGCGTTGTTGTTGGCCAATGCTTAAATTTAAAATGTTTTGATCAAATAAATGCTCAGGGATCTCTAAATGATCTAATAATCTTTTTGCTTCATCGGTTAGCGTTTTACTTTTTTGCAGTGCCTTCATTTTTCTTTTTTTAGAAAATTCACAGGCTAAAACTACATTTTCTATTACAGATAAATAAGGCAATAAATTAAACATTTGAAAAATATAACCGATATGGTCCGCTCTAAATTTATCTCTTTTACCTGCTGACAAATCACTTAAATTAGTATTTAAGATTTCAATTGAGCCGCTACTTGGCTGATTAATACCTGCCAATAAAGATAACAAGGTCGATTTTCCGCAGCCGCTCGGACCCTGTAAAAAAATACTTTCACCTTTTTTAATATCAAGTTCATTTATTTTTAAAATAGCTTCTTTTTGTTTTGGCCAGCTAAAACTGAGTGCTTTAATCGAAATCATGAGTTTAAAATCAAAAATCACAGAAAATTTAAGTAACATAAGAGTATTAAATATTTGCAACAAAAAATAGCTTTTCGAGATTAAACAAGCATTAAGCAAGTTGAACTAAATTTACTCAATGTAAGGTAAGCGCTATACGTAGATTAGCTACGCTATGTGTGAGAAAATGCACGGCTCAGTAACCCTATTATAAATGCGTTAAGTTTTTTGAATAGGAATACAAAAGCAATTTTTAAGCTTTCAAGGTAAAAAATGAAACAGTTTGATGTAGTAATTATTGGTGCAGGCGCAGCCGGTTTAATGGCGGCAGCAACCGCAGGCTATAAAGGCCATAGCGTTGCAGTATTAGATATGGGTAAAAAACCAGGCCGTAAAATTTTAATTAGCGGTGGTGGTCGTTGTAATTTTACCAATGAAAATGCGAGCCCTGAAAATTATGTATGTCAAAATCCACATTTTGTTAAATCTGCTTTAAGTCGTTATACACAACATGATTTTATTGAGCTGGTGGATCGCCATGGTCTTGAATATCATCATAAAACATTAGGTCAATTATTCTGTGATAATAGTGCTTCAGATATTGTAGATATTTTAATGACTGAATGTGAGTGGGCAGGTGTATCACATTTTTTACGTAACGAAGTGACCTCAGTTGAAAAAACTGAATCTGGTTATTTAGTTTGTACTACTGAAGATGATTTTGAATGTAATTCATTAGTCGTTGCTTCTGGTGGTTTAACAATGCCAAAGCTTGGTGCTTCACCAATTGGTTATAAAATTGCTGAGCAATTTGGTTTAAATGTATTGCCAACAACAGCAGCTTTAGTGCCATTTACCTTACATGATCATGACAAACAAAGATTTGATGGTTTATCCGGGATTAGCGTAGATACGCAAGTGACTAGCGAAAGTGGCACACAATTCCGTGAAAATATTTTATTTACCCATCGTGGTTTATCTGGCCCTGCAATATTGCAAATTTCATCATTTTGGCAAGCGGGTCAAGCAATCACAATTGATTTATTACCAGACACACCAATTACTGAATTACTTGAGAATTGGCGTGAGCATCATAGCCAAAAATCACTTAAAAACATGTTAATTACCATATTACCTAAACGCTTTATTGAAGCGATGATTGCACAAGGTGATATTTTAGATAAAATTATTAAGCAGGTTGAACATGGTGAAGTAAAAGCATTGAGTGATTACATTCATAATTGGCAAATTAAACCAAATGGCACCGAAGGCTACAGAACAGCTGAGGTTACTTTAGGTGGTGTTGATACCAACGAGTTATCGTCTAAAACTTTTGAAGCTAAAAAAGCCCCAGGGTTGTATTTTATTGGTGAAGTGATCGATGTAACCGGTTGGCTAGGAGGCTACAATTTTCAGTTCGCGTGGAGCTCAGGTGTTGCCTGTGGTGGTGCTATTTAGTTGACAAGAGATAATTAGAGCGAACAAGTTCTGAATTGTGCGAACAGATTCTAACTCTCAAAATGGTATACATAGATAAATTAAGGCAAATTACCTTTGGCTGCCTCACCTTTGTAATGAAGCTGCTGACACTAAAGAACGTTAAGGAATAGATGTATTCTGTTATTTAAATTCGAAACAATTAATTATTAGCCTCTACTTGTTCTGAAATGTTTTAAGTGGCACTAGTAAATTTATCAACCCAAATTTATTGAACATTTAATTGTTTTGATGAGTTAGAAAATGAAGAAATATCATAAATTATGATAATTGTCTCGATAGGTGATAATACTCCCAAATAAACCCAGAATTATAATAAAAAGACTTGTTTATCAAGTATCTTACCCATGTTAAGATTATTAATTAAAATTAATAATCTATCTTTATTTTATGAAAAATATACTAAAAGATTACATAAGGAAAAATCCTGGCTTGAGAGCTAGAGCTATTTCAAAGGACTTGAATTTAGTACAAGCAGAAGTTAGTAAGTTATTGCATGATTCTAGTGAATTCGAACAAAATGACTACTCTTGGTATATTATTAATCAATTTGATTTATTTGTAGAGTTACCTGATAAATGGCTTCATTATAAAACCTTTGAAAAGTTCTTAGTTGATACTGGGTGTTTGTTTACAGGCCAAGAAAAATCCATTTGTATTGTATTTCCCAAAAAATGCCAATTAATGCTTATTATTGTGGCAAGATTACTTTTTTTAATAAATTCACTCGATTTATCAGGTAAAGAAATCACCCTCGATTTTTCAAAAAGTAAAAAGTTGGAAAGCTATTTGGATCGAGCAGGCTTTTTTGACGCTCTTAATAAATCGGTACAAGTTTTTCCCGAAAGGACAGGATTATCGGCAGCCAAAATTTATAAAGGTAATACTGATGCGCTAGTTGAGTTTGCATTAATAGAAGCTGATTTAGACCTTTATGACGGAGCAATCGCTAATGCACTGACGCAATCATTTGTTTCTAATTCATCCCAAGAATTTTC
>Ga0209396_1004288_pt1 | contig 13955 bp, 13 predicted proteins | sample GOMGulsemesocosm_6_FD_184638 | JGI IMG/M metagenome (GOLD analysis project Ga0209396, IMG submission 184638) | Methane-oxidizing microbial communities from mesocosms in the Gulf of Mexico - GOM8C Gulf of Mexico (SPAdes) (version 2) | ecosystem: Environmental > Aquatic > Marine > Cold seeps...
TATGTGTTTTACACCGTTGGCCAGGGCGAGGATCTAAACAGTAACCTATTAACTGGCCCTTACAAGAGTAGCAGTCTGGGCGCACTTACCCGCAAAGTGCTCGATACAAAACGTTATGGCATGGCCGATATAGCCCCCTATGCCGCCATTGGCAACGACGCGGTGAGCTTCTTGGCCCAGCCGGTGCTCAACAGCCGTGGCGATGTGGTGATGCTGGTGGCCCTGCGCCTATCGGTCGACAGTATTAATAAGATCATGCAACAGCGTGAAGGCGTCGGAGAAACCAGTGAGGCCTATCTGGTGGGCAGTGATCAGCGCATGCGCTCAGACTCGGTGCTCGCGCCAGACGTACACTCAGTGCAGACCTCCTTCAGCGCTAACAGCGAAACAAGTTTAATTGATAGCCCGGCGGTCACGGCCGCATTGAGAGGTGAAACCGGCACTCTGATCCTGCGCGATTACCGAGGAGTCTCGGTGTTATCCGCCTACACCCCCGTTGCGCTTGGCGACTTTAACTGGGCGCTGTTGGCAGAAATTGATGAGTCCGAAGCCTTTGCTGCGGTCATCCAGCTGCAATGGTTATCGACGCTGATTATTGCCTTGTCGGTGGGCGCCATAGTGGTCGTCGGCACCTGGATGGCACGCAGTATCAGCGAACCCATTGTATCGCTCGCCGCCGCCGCAGAGGAGGTGTCTGAGGGGCACCTAACGATCAACATTCCCGTCACCCACGGTGGTGAAGTCGGCGCGCTGCAACAGGCCATGGTACTTATGGTGACCCGCCTGCGCGATACGGTGGCGCACATTAGCCAATCATCACAGCGTCAATCCAGCGCCGCCGATGAGCTGAGTAACATCACCACCACAACGACCCAAAATGTGCAGCATCAATCCCAGCAAACCGATCAGATGGTGGTGGCCATCAGTGAGATGAGCCTCACGGTGCGCGATGTATCGGAGAATACCTCGCTTGCAGCCACAGCCGCTGGAGACGCACTTGAGCAGGTAACGGCTAACAGCCAAGCCGTCGTTGAAACCTCACAGAGCATAGATGCACTGGCAGCGGATATGGAAAACACCATGCAGCTGATGGACGAGTTAAAAGTGGGCAGCCAAGAAATCGGCGGCATTTTAGGTGTTATTAAAAGCATTGCCGAGCAAACTAACTTGCTGGCCCTAAACGCTGCGATTGAAGCCGCCCGCGCCGGTGATCAGGGCCGAGGTTTTGCGGTGGTTGCCGATGAAGTGCGTGCCCTCGCGCAAAACACCCAGACCTCAGCCAGTGAAATCGAAAGCATGATCACCAAATTGCAGGCCGGCGCCTCCTCCTCGGCAAGTGCCATGCAGGCCAGCGCCGAGCAAGCCAGCAGTATTGTTGAGCGTGCCAACGAGGTATCACAGTCACTGACGCAAACCGCTAAGGCTGTGAATCGTATTACGGATATGAGTTTGCAGATTGCCGCGGCGGCGGAAGAACAATCCACGGTTGTCGATGGGGTCAGCCGCAATATTGAAGAGATAAGCGGCATATCGCAACAAACACGTGAAGGCGCCGAGCGTATCGCCAAAGCCAGCGCCGAGCTGACGCAGCTTTCTACGGAGTTAAATGCGCAGGTAGAAGGTTTTCAAGTATAAGAAGATGGGAGTGCTTTGTTAAAACCTCAAGGTTGAGGGGTCTTGGTGAGACGACGGCTATTCACCCACGATGGTGACCGGAAAATCAATGGGCATACGCTGACTGGCGCCGGTTTCTAAGGTAATTTCAATTTCAGTGAAGTCCACAGAGGGCTGAACTTCCGTGACAACCGCCGCATCCTTGGCGTAACCCGATAATGACACCACATGGTCAGGGCGTATATCGCCAGCCTTGGAAAAAGGGAAGGCTTTGTTACACGGGGTTGAATCCATCCTAGCGGTAATCCTTGGCTATTTTCATCAATAACACACAAACACACATTCAAAACCCAGCATAAAAACAGGCGTGTTATTCAAGTCTGTGTATGGCCAAAGAATACCCCGAAAGCCACCGCTCAAGCAATATCAAAACCAGTGTCCTCTGCAAGTCTTCAACCGCAGCGAACGGGCTCTTGCGTTGAAAAAGCGCTGCCAGCATAACCACGTGACTCACTTCAGTAAGCGCACCGATCAGGGTGTTGGCCTGTGGTTGACCCTGTAGCTCAGTGGACCTGTAGCTCGGTGGACAAGTCACCCTCTACGCCAAGGCAGAACTGCTAGCCGTCGCTTCTAAACTTAAGCGTTACGCAGCTTGGGACAGGCCCGCATCAGGCCACGCTGGTGGGTTTGGCAGGGTTGATCAGGGGTGAGTGGCTTCATGCTGCAGGGCCAGCGCTGGCCCAAGACTGCGTTGCGCGTGCGCATAACCCAGCTCGATCATCTCGGCTGCTCGCTCAAATTCCAGCGTGCCGCAGGCATTGCGCGCTATCTCAACCACATAGTCAGCAGGATAGGCCGCCAACTTCTGCCGGGCGATGGTGCTCTGCATAGCATCGAAGGCCTGGTTGGCAATATCATAGGTGCCCCAGTCCCGCCGCACAGGCTCGCTGCTTGAGTCTTTAAACAGCGAGATAAATTGGGAGATACGCTCCGATAGCTGAGTCATGAGTTCACCCTCTCCCACCCAGCTACTGGCCTTATCGGTCACAGGCTCGACTTGCGCACACCTCTCCACTGCACCGCCGAGGTTCACCGCGATGGTGAGGTCGGTTGCGTCTTGAAAGGTGGGGGCGATGGGTACCGGGTTTAAGACGCCGCCATCGATCAGATCGACGCCCTGATAGTGAAATGGAGTAAAGAACAGCGGCAGAGAAATAGACGCGCGAATCGCATCGAAGAGGCGGCCGGAGTTAATCCATACCTCCTTCTCGTTAAGAAAATCGGTCGCCACCGCCGTGTAGGTCAAGGGCAGCTGCTCTATGTGCAAATCCCCCACCAACTCGATCAGGCTATTGATTATCTTATCGCCCTTGACCAGGCCGCTGCGCTTCCAGGAAATATCCAGCAGGGTTAACACGTCCACTCGGCTGATGGCCCGCAGCCAGCCCTCAAAGTCGTCCAACTTGCCCGCCGCATAGACGCCACCAATCAGCGCGCCAATGGAGCAGCCAGAGATAGACTCAATCCTATAGCCCTGCTCTTCCAGCCAGCGGATCACCCCAATATGCGCCAGGCCGCGAGCGCCGCCGCTGCCCAGTACTAGGGAAACGGTTTTACTCTGTTGCGCAAACCCTGTTTTACTCATCACCGAAGCCTTGATTCAATGTGTAAAGATACGAACTAGCTCTGGGGCTTTGCTTCAAGTCAAATCACTAACAGCCTGCTATTTTTTGCCATCCATCATAGCCTTAAGGTCGGCAAATGGATTTGATGTCGCCGCCTTTACCTCTGTCTCGGTGGTACTGCCATAGCGAACCAGGTTCTCAAACTTGGTGTGTTCTTCATCGTGACAGTAGACACACAACAGCTCCCAATTGCTGCCATCGTTGGGGTTGTTGTCGTGGTTATGATCGCGGTGGTGCACGGTCAACTCGCTCAAACCTTTGCCCGCGAATTCACGAGCGCAGCGCCCACAGACATGGGGGTAGAGCTTGAGTGCGCGCTCGCGGTAACCGCCGGCGCGCTTGGCGTTGTATTCACGCTGCTCGGCTAGAACCTGATCGACGCGGCTGGTTGGTTTTTGAGTACTCATATTCTTCTCTCTGTACAGATGTCGCCGCTTAGCTGAGGCCGCGATATTCGAGGATAAGGTCAATAATTTCGAGATCGACGATGGCCGAACTCAGAGAATCCTGCATGGTTGGGCGCTGCGGTAGCTGCACGTTGAACTTATTGCGCAGCACCGTCGTCACCTGCTCGTCGCAGTTGGGGTCTATGTCTTCACCGGCGTAGATACAAATACGCTGTAATACGAATGCTTTAGTGGCCATTGGATAAGATGCCCTCGGCTTTTTCCTATTATTTCTGCTTATTGTAACAGTTCAGCGTCGCCCGTCACTGACTGCCAGTACAGCGACCGCTATAGCGCAATTGTATTCAGTCCCAACTCACTCGACCACCACACTCCATACAACCCACGGTAAAGCTGTCCTCGAGGTCGCCGGTCTGGATGGTATGACAATCTTCGCAGGTGCCGGGGGCGCGGTGCTCGGTTAAGCAGTTTAAACACAACCACTGTTCATCAAAGTGATAGACCGAGTCGACGCGCTTCTCACAGACATGGCATTTAGCCAGCGCTGTTGCTTGGTTAGTACCTGAGTTGCCGGCCTGGCGGCATGAGGGTTTCGTACAACAGACCGAAGGCTGATTTTGTTGCACCACATCACTGTAGGAAAATGGCTTCGCACATGCACTGCAGGCGTCGTGAGTTTGACGATCACAGACGCTTGAACACTCACACTCGCAGGTCATGCGCACATAACGCGCGCGAGCGTTACACAGCAGGCATCGATAAAAGAACAAGGGTACGAAACCCGGCTCTTCCAGCGCCGCGCGGTAGCCGCAGCAGGGGCAATTGATCAGTTTGGCGCCCAAGCTTTCGTGCTTAACCAGTTCTGGCGCTAGCTGCGTGAACGCGGTCATCAATGTAGGGTCTTGTTTAGGCATAACGGCTAACGGGAACATTGTGTGGGCGAGGAGGACCTGCGCGAGTCAGTATGGATAAAGCAGATGAGTCAGACGTATTAGTGACACGACTGCGGCTGGCTCTGCTTAAGCCGATTCAAGTTCGTCTGCGGCGGTTTTGAGCTTAACAGTCTCTGAATTAATAAACTCAAAAGACACATCGTCCAATGTCACAGCAACTACCTCCCCCTGTACTCGCACTGGGTAGGTCTTCAGCGACATCTCGGCCGGCCCTTTTTCTAACTCACCCCGGTGGCTATAGCGTGAGCCATGACAGGGGCATACAAAGCTCTGAGGTTTGACCGCCACCTCACAGGGCCGGTGGCGACACTGCAACAGAGAGGCGCTGTATTCTCCATCGCCCAAACGATAAACACACACAGGGAAGCGCGACTCGGGGTGGTGCGCCAGCACATAGGGCTGCACAGGGGTAAACGTGTTGAGAGGGATGCTCATGGCCTTGTCGGCGCCTATCGGAAACTGGGGGTATTGCACGGTGGGCAAGCAACCGCTGGCCGCCGCCGCCGCACTGGCGCCACCACACACCTTGATAAAGTTTCTACGGTCCAAAACAGCCAGCCCCAATAAACGCCAAAAGAGCGGCATTATAGGGTGATTTCAGGAGGCTTGCAGTAAAGCAGAGTAAGATTGAGCCTGGCTATCGAGAAGGCGATACTCATCCCAAAACACCGAGCACAAAAAACCGAGCGCAGGGCTCGGTTATTCACCTAGGAATAACAGCATGTCGTATAGCCACGACCGAGCTTCCCTAGCCACTATTGCTTAGTTGTTGGCCAGCACATACAGCCAGCACTGAACAGTTTTTAAACTGGCCAGCACTGAACAGTTTTTAAGCTGGCCAGCCCTGAGCGGTTTTAAGATGGACAGCCCTGAGCGTTACTTGGCTGGATAATAACGCGAGATAGTATCCACCACACAGCCCGGACGCTCTTCACCTTCGATCTCAACGGTCACGCGAATGGTGGCCTGCACGCCGCCTTTCACTTCTTCAACCAGCACCAGCTCACCGACGCCGCGCACTTTGGCACCTACCTTAACGGTGTTGGGGAAACGGGTCTTGCCACAGCCGTAGTTAACACCCATGGAGATACCCTGCACATCAACAATTTCTGGCAGGAACATATTAACCAGCGATAAGGTCAGGTAGCCGTGGGCGATACAGACGCCGAATGGACCGTCTTTGGCTTTAACCGGATCAACGTGAATCCACTGGTGGTCGCCAGTGGCGTCAGCGAACAGATTGATACGATCCTGATCGATGGTCAGCCAAGCGCTTTCGCCCAGGCGTTCGCCCACGGCGGCTTCGAGGTCCAGCGGAGATTTAAAAATTCTAGCCATGATATATCCCTTATTTTTTGTTCTGATTTTTTCGCCATTAAATATTTGGTTTTTACCAAGACGAAAATAAAAATGGCCAGCAAACGTTTCTTGAAAAACGCTAACCAGCCACTTCAATCATTTCTCTATCAAAAGCAAACGCTTAGCCGCGCTGGCTTGAGGTAGACAAGATTTCACCGGTCATGTAGCTAGAGTAGTCAGACGCCAGGAACAACATAACGTTGGCCACTTCCCAAGCTTCAGCGGCGCGCCCGTATGCTTCCTTGGATTCCAGCTCTGCCAGCAGCTCTGCCGGTGCCGACTTGCGCAGCATTGGGTGCAGAACAATAGACGGGGCAACGGCGTTGATGCGCACGTTGAAGTCAGCCGCTTCCACTGCAGCGCAGCGAGTCAGGGCCATCACACCGGCTTTAGCCGCCGCGTAGTGAGCCTGTTCTTTCTGTGCACGCCAGCCCAGTACAGAGGCGTTGTTAACAATCACTCCGCCCTCGCCGCGCTCTTTCATCACTTTCATCATGTGACGGGTCATGCGCATGGTGCCGTTCAGGGTTACGTCGATCACCTTATTCCACTCGGCGTCTTCCATTTCGATCAGCAGCTTGGAAGAACCCAGACCGGCGTTATTAATGAGGATATCAACACCGTTCATTTTTTCTTCAGCGAAGGCGATCAACGCCTGCACATCGTCTTCAACGGCAACGTTACCTGTCTTGCCGTAAACTTCCTGCAGACCCGTATCGATTTTCAGCTGGGCAACGGCTTTGTCCAGACGACCTTCGTGGATGTCGCTGATGACGATGGCGCGCGCGCCCTCTTCAGCGGCGCGCACGGCGGCAGAAAAACCAATACCCGCGCCAGCGGCGGCGGTGATCAGTACAGAGCGACCTTTGATCAGGTCTTTGCCTTTTACGTATTCTGGGTTCTTTAAATCGATCATGTTCTTTTCCTTTCACTCTTTTTCAGTGGCATCAGATTTACCAACCTTTCAAGCAGGGTGGAATTTTTGTTTGTGACTAGGCAAAAACGCACGCAGTGAAGGAATTTACATTATGTAAATGACTGATTGAGTACGTTTTTAACGCCGCCACAGGCGGAAATAACCCCTGCTATTATTTTGCGGCTACTTTTGCTTCTTTCGGCATGCCTAACCCACGTTCAGCAATGATGTTGCGCTGAATCTCGTTGGTGCCGCCGTAGATGGTGTCAGAGCGTACGAACAGGTACATAGACTGCAAACGCGTCAGGTCGTAAGGACCGCCTTCGAGCATTTCACACTCAGGGCCCATGACGTCCATCGCCAGCTCACCCATGTCTCTGTGCCATGTGGCCCAGAACAACTTGTAGATGAGGGCTTCTTTCTGCAGAGAACCATCGCTGCCACCTTGCCCTGAAAGCATGCGCATAGAGTTGTAACGCATGATTTTCAGTTCAGCGCTGGCCTTGGCAATACGCTGACGGATAGCGGGGTTCTTAGCGGCGCCGTTGGCTTTGGCAATTTCAATAACCTGATTCAGTTCATTCTGGAACTGCATCTGCTGGCCGAGGGTGGATACACCTCGCTCAAAGCCCAGCAGACCCATGGCAACCTTCCAACCTTCACCCGGTGCACCGACGATATCGTCAGCTTCACACTCGGCGTCGTCGAAGAAGACCTCATTAAATTCAGAGGTACCGGTGATCTGCTCGATGCCACGCACCTCAATGCCCGGCTGGTCCATCTTCATGAGGAAGAAACCCAGTCCCTTGTGGGCAACCGAATCGGGATCGGTTCGTGCAATCACAAAAACGTAGTCGGATTCGTGGGCCAGTGAAGTCCAAACCTTCTGGCCGTTGATGACCCACTTGCCCTTTGTTTTACCAGATGCGTCTTCAACAAAGGTCGCTTTGGTTTTTACGTTTGCCAAGTCAGAACCAGCGCCCGGCTCAGAGTAGCCCTGACACCAGAGTTCACGACCCGCAACAATGCCCGGCAGGTACTTTTGTTTCTGTTCTTCGGTACCAAAGGCAATGATGGTTGGACCGGCCAAACCTTCACCTATGTGGCCAACGTGACCTGGCGCACCGGCGCGAGCGTACTCTTCATTGAAAATAACCTGCTGTTCAATCGAACAACCGCGACCGCCGTATTCTTTTGGCCAGCCGACACAGGTCCAGCCGCCTGCGGCCAATTTTTGCTCCCAAGCTTTTCGCTCTTCTGGGAACATGTGTTCGTCGCCTGGGCCGCCGCGGAATTTCAACTGCTCGAATTCGCCGACCAGGTTGTCGTTCAACCAGGTCGCTACTTCGCCGCGGAACTGTTCGTCTTCTGCACTAAAACTTAATTTCATTTTTGTTCTCCCGGCTTATTCGCTGTCGAGCAGCTGTGCTGCGATACGCTCGCGGTGATAGGCAGCATTGCCCAGGAAGTGCTCAGAGGACTTGGCGCGCTTAAAGTACAAGTGCACGTCGTATTCCCACGTAAAACCCACACCGCCGTGCATCTGCAAGCCATCGCCGGCGTTCTTGAAGTAAGTCTCGCTACAGAAAGATTTAGCCACGCTGGCCGCTTCCGGCAGCTCAGCTGCCAGCTCGCCGTCTTCGCCTCTTGTTACAGCCAGGGCATCCTCGGCTACACAGGCGGCGTAGTAGACACCTGAGCGGGCTACTTCAACGCGGGTCATCATGTCAGCCGCCATGTGTTTGATGGCCTGAAAACCGGCAATCGGGCGATTAAACTGAGTGCGCTCTTTGGTGTATTCGACCGTCATGTCCATGATTTGCGCGGCGCCGCCCATCTGCTCAGCGGCAACCGCCACAGTGGCCAGGTTGACGATCTTCGCCAGGTTGGCAGCCGCGTTACCTTCAGCACCCATCAGCGCAGAAGCGCCAACAGTGACGTTATTCAGAACGATTTCGCCCTGCTTGCGGGTCTGATCAACCGTAGGCGTCCAAGTGCGTTCAACACCGGCGGTATCGGCCGGTACGACGAACAAGCTGACGCCTTCATCGCCTGACGTACCGATCGCACGTGCAGCAACGATCAACAGCTGCGCGGTGGCGCCATCGGCAACGTATCGCAGGGTGCCATTAAGCAGATAGTTATCGCCATCTTTCACAGCAGTGGCTTCGACAGCATCTGAGCCCCACTGGCCGCCGAACTTACCCGCGGCCTTGCCGGTGTAAGCCAGAGTCGCTGTAGTGCCCTCACAGATTTGTGGCAGGAACTCAGCCTTTTGCTCATCAGTACCGGCCACGATCAGGGCGTTGGTGCCCAGGCAAACCGTTGAGAAGAAAGGTGAGCACAGCAGGAAGCGCCCCATCTGCTCGAGCATAGCAACCAGTTCAACGTAACCCAGACCCAGGCCGCCGTACTCTTCTGGAATGTGAATGGCCTGCCAGTACATGTCTGCGCAAATGCGCTGCCACAGGTCACTGTCAAAGCCTTGGTCGGTTGCCATCACCTTGCGAATTTCTTCGCTGGTCGATACTTCAGCCAAAAATGCTTCCGCGGTGTCGCGGATCATCAGCTGTTCTTCAGTAAATGCGAAATCCATAAAAACCTCAAACAACGCTTAACAAGCGCTAGGGATACACTGATATGCAAAAAAGCCATGAAGTTGAGCCTAGATATTAGCCAACGCTCATCACTTCTGTGTACACAGCCATCGATTTATAACCATGCACATACAATAAAGGAGCCGCTGCGATTTCGCTTAGTCAAGAATGACTAGGCGAAACCCCAAACGACTCCTTTAGAGCCCCGCCCCAGGGTAGGAACGAAGCGGTAATAGCTAAACAGCGCCATTGAGCTCCTAGCCGGAGCCCAATGGTTAGCGGTTGTTTAGAATGTACCGTACACAGGCTGTGCAGGCTCTTCGTCTTTCAACAACTGCTCCATGGCCTGACCCACTTCGCTCGGCTCCCAGCGAGCGCCCTTGTCGACACCCTTGGTTGAGCGCCAGCCATCGGCGATGGAGATCTTGCCTCCTTCCGATTCAAAGATACGGCCGCTAACAGCGGCAGAATCTTCAGCGGCCAACCAGGCAATCAACGATGAAACATTCTCAGGCGCCCAGTAATCGAAGCTGCCATCGTCTGGCGCCTTCATACGCTCAGCCATAGCGTCAACCGCGGTGGTCATACCCGTACGGGCAGCCGGTGCAATGGCGTTAGCGGTAATACCGTAACGACCCAGTTCAGCGGCTTGGTTCAATGTCAGAGCAGAAATACCGGCTTTGGCCGCAGCGTAGTTAGACTGGCCAACCGAACCCTGTAAACCCGCACCGGACGTGGTGTTGATAATACGACCGCTCACGTCATTGCCCGCTTTGGACTGATCGCGCCAGTAGTGCACCGCGTGAGAAGATATACAGAAGTGACCTTTCAGGTGGACGGACATGATCGCGTCCCACTCAGCTTCGGTCATAGAGGCAAACATGCGATCGCGGTTGATACCGGCGTTATTTACAACCGCGTGCAGGTCACCAAAGGCTTCGATGGCTTGCTTAACCGCGTTGGCGCTGTCGTCGTAGTTGGTGATGTCAGAGGTGTTAACGATCGCCTTGCCGCCAGCGGCTACAATCTCGTCTACAACCTTCTGAGCTGCGGCTTCGTTGATGTCGTTAACCACAACACCCGCGCCTTCGCCAGCCAGTACTTTTGCGTGAGCCGCACCCAGACCGCCACCGGCGCCGGTTACGATGACACTACGATTATCCAAAATACCCATTGTTCTCTTCCTTATGCAGGGAGTAGCAGGCTTAGCCAGTGCTACTCAACCAATAATTTTGTAGGTGGGAGATCTAATGTCGACCATCCCGAGGGGCGAGAGATTGGTTCGCTGACAAGGCGCGGTGTGCTTTTAGTGAGGGAGCATACGAGAAGTATGTGACCGATCTAAAAGTACTCAGCAACGCCGTTCAGCGGGCCAAGACCTCGGCCTTAACCCAGTCTTTCGATGATGGTTACATTGGCCTGTCCACCACCTTCACACATGGTCTGCAGACCAAAACGGCCGCCGGTGCGTTCAAGGTTGTGCAGCAGTGTGGTCATCAACTTAGTACCACTGGCACCCAGCGGGTGCCCCAGGGCGATAGCGCCGCCGGAGATGTTGGTCTTCTCGTGCGGGTAACCCGTCTCTTTCAACCAAGCCATGGCCACAGAGGCAAAGGCTTCGTTGATTTCCACCAGATCAATATCGTCCAGAGTCATGCCGGCTTTTTTCAGCGCGTACTCGGTGGCTGGAATCGGTGCGGTCAACATCCAGATTGGGTCGGCGGCGCGAACACTCATGTGGTGAATGCGAGCACGGGGTTTGAGGTTGTACTTCTCAAGCGCTTCTTTAGAGACGATCAACATCGCTGATGAACCGTCACAGGTCTGAGAAGAAACCGCGGCGGTCACCTTGTCACAACCAAAAATGCCATCCAAAGTAGCCATCTTTTCAAGAGTCGACTCACGCGGAGTCTCGTCCATAGTCACGCCGTTCATTGGCACGATTTCTTTATCAAAGTGACCCGCTTTGATCGCAGCGATGGCGCGGGTGTGAGACTCAAGAGAGAACTTCTCTAGGTCTAGACGGGACAGTTCCCACTTATCGGCGATCATCTGCGCCGAGTTAAATTGCGTCGGTGGCTTGTTGCCGTAGCGCTCAACCCAACCGTTCGAACCGGTGAAGGGGTCAGAGAAACCCATAGGCTCAGCGGCGATCATGGCAGAGGAAATTGGAATCTGTGTCATGGTCTGCACTCCACCAGCAACAATCACATCCATGGTGCCGGACATGATCGCTTGTGCGGCAAAATGCACCGCCTGCTGTGAAGAGCCACACTGGCGGTCGATGGTGGTACCTGGCACTTCATCAGAGAGGCCTGCACACAACCATGCGGTACGAGCAATATCACCGGCCAACGGACCGATGGTATCAACACAACCGAAGATAACATCGTCGTACTCGTTATCAGGGATGTTGTTGCGTTCAACGATTGCCTTGAGCACATTCGCGCCCAAATCAGCGGCGTGAACATCGGCTAGACCACCCTTACGACGACCCGTTGGGCTGCGTACTGCGTCAACAATATAAGCTTCTGCCATGGTTGTATCCTCTTCTATCTTGTTATCTCACCTAAGTCATACAACTGGTGAGCCTTAAATTTATATTTTATTTAGCCGCCAAATACAGGGGGTTTCTAAGCTGTTGGAAACACCAAAGCCGGAGATCTGACTCCGGCTTTGCTTAAACGTTTAGAGTGCTATGGCACCAAAGGTTTTATCGGCACCGATTTGCGCGTTCGGATTCATCAACCATTGGTGAGTGCGGTTCTTGTGGAATCCGGCGTGGCCCCAGAACTTGTCCAGAGCCCAAGAACGTTTCATCCAGATGTGCAGATCGCATTCCCAGGTATAACCCATAGCGCCGTGCAGTTGAATGCTGTTCTTGGCAGATAGCAGAGCCGCTTCACCCGACACAACCTTGGCGTGAGAGATAGCAAAATCAGCGCTCTCAGGTTTTTGGCTCAGGGTGTAAGCCGCGCGGTACAGAGGCGCCTTAGCGAATTCTGTTTTCACCGCACAGTTGGCCATGTGGTGCTTCAGCGCTTGATTCACACCGATTGGTTTACCAAACTGCTGACGCTCGGTCGAGTATTGAACCGAGCGGGCAACCATGGCTTCCGCCAGACCGACCATCTGCGCCGCTGATGCCAGAGCGCCACGGTTCAGGGTAGCGGCCAACAACTTAACGCCTTCCGCGCCTGCAGCCACACAGGTCGCCTCGCTTGGCGTCCACTCAACGGTGAACAGACGACGTGACGGATCCACAGATTCCTGCGCCTCTAACTTAACGTCAGTCTTAGCAACTAAATGAACTTGATCGGCGTGCGGAAGAATCAAATAATCGGCTATGTGCGCATCGGCCACCACAGGGTTAACCGTATGGCCAATGGCCACCTTCACTTCACCGGTTGCTATTTTCCCAAGTAGATCAGCACACTGAGCGGCGGCCTTGCTCTTACCCGCTGCTAGTGAGGCCAGTAGCGGTGTCGCAACCATGGCCATCTCAACGATCGGTTCTTGCAGGGCAACGCGGCCACACTCGATGGCAATCAGTACGAAGTCCAACTCGCTCATACCTAAGCCGCCGAAATCTTCCGGCACCAGCATCGCAGGTAAGCCCAGTTCAACCAGCTGGTTCCACAAGTCTTCACTGCGACCTGTCTCGGTATCCCAAGAGGCGCGAATGCCTTCGGCGGTAATTTCACCCTGGAGGAAGTCTTTAACACTGTCAGCGAATAACTGCTGATCTTCAGTAAACGTAAAATCCATTAATCTATCCCCTTAACTGCAGCCGTTACTTACGCGGCATGCCCAGCAGACGCTCGGCGATGATGTTGCGTTGAATTTCGTTGGTACCGGCGTAGATAGGACCAGACTGAGCGAACATAAAACCTTCTAACCAGGTACCGACATCGCCGGCCGCTGGGGCATGGGGCATCAACTCGGCGCGGGCGCCGAGGATACTCATCGCTGTTTCGTGCATCTTCTGATCGAACTCAGACCAGAATATTTTGTTCAGCGACGCTTCTGCACCGATCTTGCCACCTTTGATCAAACGTGAAGCCGTCTGGTAGGTAGACAGAGCGTAGGCTTCTGCGTCCATGTAGGACTTAACCACGGCGTCTTCAATGGTCAGGTCCATAATCTCGTTGCGGTGCTCGCGGTAGAGCTCCACCAAACGCTTGGCGGTTTCTTGGAAACGCGCAGGGCTGCGCAACATCAAGCCACGCTCAAAGCCAGCGGTGGCCATGGCGATATTCCAACCCTGCCCCTCGTCGCCCAAGCGGTTTTCAACCGGCACGCGCACGTCATCAAAGAAAATTTCAGCAAAGCCTGGCAGGCCATCAAGCTGAGGGATTGGGCGAACGGTAACACCCGGTGCATCAAGAGGAACAAAGACAAAAGACAAACCCTTGTGGCGCTCG
>Ga0209396_1004290_pt1 | contig 13954 bp, 11 predicted proteins | sample GOMGulsemesocosm_6_FD_184638 | JGI IMG/M metagenome (GOLD analysis project Ga0209396, IMG submission 184638) | Methane-oxidizing microbial communities from mesocosms in the Gulf of Mexico - GOM8C Gulf of Mexico (SPAdes) (version 2) | ecosystem: Environmental > Aquatic > Marine > Cold seeps...
CGGCGTAGTCTGGCGTAACCTTTTTCTTTTTAAGTTCAAACCACTCACTGGCCACCCGAACCAACGTGATATCGAGCTTAGCCTTCTCCTTGCCCACTAGCTCATCACAACGAACCTTAAGGTCAATACCCTTGGCCAGTAGCGCCTGACACTCAGCACGAGCCTGCCGAGCCTCGGCTAATGTCATCTGAGGGTAATGACCAAGGGTAATATTGGTTCGAGTCTTTATTAAAGGCTTGGGATAGTTAAACCGAAACGACTTTCTCCCGTGGACGTTACGACCAAAGCCAAGCCTTCACCATCGTAACGCGTGTTTTTACCGTCCTGAAATTTACCCAGCTTCACCTCTGCATTGGTTAGCTGCTTGGGGATTCTGACTATAATAGTCAAACCGTTTCCTGATTACCCACAAAGTACAGCTACCCCACTGGGTCTATACTGATAACAAGAATCCGGGAGCCAGGGGACTCGTGAGATGAAAAACAAAATCCAATGCCAAAGCGGCTACAGCTGCCCGAGCTGATGAGCGATTACGGCACCGTAGAGCAGTGCCAGCAGGCCCTTTTTCAATGGCGCTGGCCGCAGGGGTATAGCTGCTGCGAATGCGGATCTAACTGTTATTGTGCGCTCAAGTGCCGGCTATTTCCCAGTGCAATCGCTGTCACCATCAACAATCGCTGACCTTTGGCACCATTTTTTCCTCCACCAAATTGCCTCTTACTACTTGGTTTCTGGCCATCTACTTAATAACCCAGGCGAAATCAGGCTTGTCGGCGCTGGCCCTGCGCCGTCAGCTGGGCGTCTCCTACAATACCGCCTGGGCGATGACGCAGAAAATCATGCAGGTGATGAAGGAGCGCGATGACAGCCAGCCGCTGGCAGGCATCATTCAGCTCGATGATGTCTACTGGGGTGGCGAACGCCGCTGCGGTAAGCCGGGCAGAGACTCGCCCAATAAAACGCCGTTTGTGGACGCCGTGTCGACCGATGCGGATAGGCATCCGCTGCGCATGAACATGAATGTGCTGAAGGGCTTTCGCTCGAAAGAAATTGAGCGCTGGGCAAAGCGTCACCTGGCGCCGGACAGCCATGTGGTGTCGGACGGTTTAGCGTGTTTTACTGCGGTGACGAAAGCTCAGTGCGGACACACCAGTATCGTCACCGGCGGCGGCCCCGCCTGCGTAACCTTGCGCGAGTTTACCTGGGTAAACACCATGATTGGCAATGTAAAAAACGCCATCAGCGGCGTATATCATGCCATTGATCACAAACACCTGCCGCGCTACCTGGCGGAGTATTGCTACCGTTTTAATCGGCGCTTTGACCTCACGGCGTTGCTGCTACGATTTTGTTATGTCGCATTGAGGACAGCGCCCATGCCTGCTCGGTTGTTATCAATAGCTGAGGATTATGGGTAATCAGGTACCGTTTTGGGTTACTACCAACGATAACCCCAGAAATCATAGCCGTGTGACAATCTATATAACTAAAAAAGCTGAATGTAGCAGTAGATTTACGAATGTTACGGACACAAAAAAGGCCGTAACCCGTTGAGGTTACAGCCTTTTTTGCACGTCCCGGGACTTCCTGAGACTAAATAATGGCGGGAGGGAGGCCACCGAACAGAAGCTCCAACCTATTGATATAATATAATTTAATCCAGTTCGACTTAAGTCCGTGTTACTTTGAATGTCACTTGAAAAACCGGCCGTCAAAGAAACCGAACCCTCGGTTCGAAGACGTTATAAGTCTTACGAAGGCCTCTTTTAAGAACTATAAGTTCTAGTGAAAATACCTAGAACCATCATCAGGAAGAGCGCGAAATACTCCACCTGATCATATTTTAGGCCGCCATAGGGGGCTGTCAAACTGCCGCGGTCGTCAGTACCGGAGGCACTTCCGATTATTTGTGACAAATCTTACACGATGACTAGACTCATTAAACTGATGCAGAGCGATTTTTGGGATGTTGCAGACCCTATAAATGGAGATGACTTATGAATGGATTCGATACCAGCCCCGTAATTAGTGAGTTTCTACAAAATATTAAAGGCACTGGGCAAAAGAATGATTTTGAAGCTGCAATATCGTGTCTTCGAAAAGTGTTTGAAGATTGCGATTTATATTTTGCTAGAATGAATCGAAAAAGCAAAAGAGACTTTTTGAGTGTTGGAGTTAAGGCTGTAGGGGCTGACTCAGCAAAACATTGTGTTTTCCGATTTTTCCCACCTACAAATTTATTGAAGAGCGGTGAGGAACTGCGCCTAGTAGTTGTTGGAGACTCTAAAAGACGGCTTTCAGATCTATCTGAGCATATAGATCTTGATGGTTTAGAAAGGAGATCCGGAAAGAAAGTTAGATATTCGATCAACCTTAAGGATAGAGATCTTTTCGAAGCAACTATAAAGAAGATATCAAATAGTCATGTCGTTTCCAAACATATGTCTGGAGAGGGCCTCAATCCTGATGATTATGAGAATATTGGCTTAGCGAATAAGTCACAGGAAACCGGTGTGGATAGAGACGCGCCAAAAGGTAATGAAAACCCCCAAAAGAAGAGCTACCAGAGAAACGGTTATCAGGGGGACAGCAGGTTAAGGGAGTGGATTTTAAAGAATGCGAAGGGTAAATGTGAAAGTTGCCTGAGTGAAAGTCCATTCATTGATACTTCGAATAAACCTTTTCTTGAAATTCATCATGTCATACATAGGGCTAATGGAGGTGCTGACACAAAGGAAAATACAGTTGCAATATGCCCTAACTGCCATAGAGAGTTTCATTATGGGCATGACCGAGAGAATAAGATTAAGAAACTTTATAGGGGGATTGTCCGCCTAAAGCAAGCCATATAACACAGAATTTCTTAGGCCTAATGCGTGCTCATTATGGACTACTGTTGCAGCTGAAGTGCCACCCTATTTTGGGGTGACACTCGAGAGAATTAGCCTCTTCGCCTCAAGAAAGCTGGAAGCTCATCGAACTCTGACGAATAATTAGAAGTAATAATTCCGAGCGGAGACATCAGTTTGATTACCCTTCGTACAGTTTCGTTACTGACGCTCCTATTTCTAGGACCCAGGAGCTCTTCCAGTGTCCATATGTCACCGTAATCAAGCTTTCTCAAGCTAATAATTACTTTCTTATCTCCAAGCCACTTGTAGTAGTAAGTTTGTCCAGAAATCACCTCTAAGATTTTATCGTCATCCTTCAGGCAGTTTCTAAAATCCCGCCCTGCTTTTCTCATCATTTTCAGGCTGTTAATTGGCTCTAGAAGTGGTACTGACTTAATAGGTGAAGGGGGTAGTGCTGTTTTTAATGAAACTCTTTTGACCCAGTCAAATAGCTGATCGAAATCTTCAACCTCTGATAGTAAGTGGACTAACTTTTTTGTAGTCCAGGTGGGCTGTAGCCTTTCTGTCAGATGAAATGCCTCTTTTGCACTTTCAATATGGGACTCTTCGAAAAGTTTAGCGAAGATCTTCTTAGTTAGTAACGCTCTCGGCAATTCCTCCAGGGCTCTTAGGTGGAAATCTTCAATTACAGCTGCAGTTGATAGTAGGTTTTTGCTCTGCACATTCTTTATGGCGGTAAATAACTTTCTATAGAAGCGTTCATCCTGTAGTGAATGTGGAAGCCTCCTCGTTACAGCTGCTAGACCTTGGATTCTCGTGAGTTTCAGAAGTACGACTTCCCTGCTGTTCCCCTGAAGTAACTCGCATGTTTCTTTAATGAAACCTATTTTATCTTTCCTCCTTTTATACGTTATCGATAAGCAAGCGAGGACATGCTTGTAATCCGAACTCTGCTCATGAATATGCAGCTTTATTGTTGGCTTGAATTTAGTCAGTTCAGTTACGAAGTCTTCAGTCCAACCATAAACCTCACTGCCAAAGCTATTAACCTTCTTCTTTTTTGTGACCATCGCCAAGCCCTTCACATCAGTGTTTAGGTGGTTACCTAAGTAAAGCAACGCCCACCAAATAGTCAAATACTATTAAGTTATAATAATTGATAGCTTAAATTCCTTAAGTTGGTCAAAAGTTTAATTTGTACAGAAAGGGTCTTTTTTCATTGTTTGTTGGTGTGTGTGGGGGAGGCTCACTAAGCGCGACACGGTTAGAGTCGAGATGTATGAAGGAGTGAAAATTGTAATTTGGAGGGATGTTGGGACGACTTCGGTCAGGGGGATACGTACTCAATGAGATTGAAGTGATGTTGTAGGTACTTTCTCTGTGGCCAAATTACAGAGCGGAGGTCAGTTTTAGCTTGACCTAAATAGCCTTAGAACTAACGAAGCCACAACCGCTATCCCTAAGGCCGAGAGCACCCGATTCAAGAATATTTCAGATATATATCACCTAACTGACGTACAGCTACGGTAGCGGCTTGAGTCTTTGACCGCAGCCTCCCGCGCCCGCGAACTACAAGTTAACGGAAGGAGATTCCGATGATATTGCTCTGCCCCCACTGCAACTCTCAAGAAATACTTGCCCTCAACTACGGTCGTAAAACCTGCGGCGCGATAGGAACCGTCGCCGGCAGCATAACCGGGGTAAGCGCCGCGACCAGCGGTGCCAGAGCCGGGGCCATGCTTGGCTCGGTCGCCGGCCCACCCGGCACTCTTATCGGCGGCTTAACCGGAACACTAGTAGGCGCCCTTATCGGCGGTGCACTGGGTTGCACCGCCGGAACTGAATTAGGAAGCGCACTCGACGAACAAGTGCTCGACAACTTCGAGTGCCAGTCCTGTGGACACAAATTCAGTCTGGAAAACTAACCCGTGAACATAGTGCCCCACCACAGCCAGTGAGCTGTGGTGGGGCACTATGGCATGCAACAAGGAAGCACTCATGAACACCATTCCTCTTCAAACTTACTCGGCACACGCCATTCAGCCCCTAGGCGTATCCGAGGCCCAAGTTTTGGGTTGGGCCAATGCGATACTCAAAGCGCGCTTTGAGCGCAGCAATTACCTGGTATCCCCCAACCACACCCGCGATTACCTCCAGGTCATGTTGGCCCCCTACTCGCGAGAGATTTTCGGCATTATCGCACTTGACAGCCAACATGGTGTATTGAGCTTTGATGTCTTATTTCAAGGCACCATCGATGCAGCGGCCGTCTACCCCAGAGACGTCGTCAAAGCCGCGCTCACGCACAATGCGGCAGCAATCATCCTCACCCACAACCACCCCAGCGGCTGCCCAGAACCGAGCGAAGCCGACTGTAGAATCACACAGCGCATCGTCAATGCGCTGGCGACCGTGGACATTCCGGTTCTGGATCACCTCATCATTGGCGGCACGCAAACAATCAGCTTTGCAGAGCGAGGCCTTCTACCGAGTTAGCTTGGCCCCACTTCACTCGGTTTAATGTGCATTAATCCGCCCAGCTTCTGCCCGTAATAAATCCTCGCTGTAGAAAACCAACACCCAACTTTCTCCCCTACCAAATATCCATTCACGAATGGGAGGCCTCATGGCCACATCACTATCACCCCCAACAACTGCAAGCACCGTGTCACCGCCGAAAGTCCCCGGATCAAGCAACGTCAAAGCGCTGCGCAAAAGCAAAATAGACGGGAGGCGACTTAACGCCACCTCCCCCTATCACGTCTACCTCAACAGCCTGGCCACCAGCGGCCGTACCGCTATGACGACCCTACTCGATCAATGCACTGTGCTGCTGGGTCATAAGGGTTCTGCCGAGCACTACCCATGGCACCAGCTGACCTTTGAGCAGGTGCACCTGGTTCGCTCACAGTTGGTGGAACTGGGTTATGCGGTCAACACCATCAACATGAGCCTCGCCGGTCTCAGGGGCGTCACCAAAGCGGCCTTTAACCTGGGCACCACCGGTCCCGACAACATGCTGCGCATAGGCGCGGTCAAATCCATCAAGGGCAGCGCCGTTCGCACCGGCCGCCGACTCAGCCCACAGGAAGTCAAACAACTGCTGAGTGCCAGTAATAACCTGCCACACAAAGCCAGAACGGCAAGAGAGAAAGCATTGCTGCTGATTGGTATCGGCGGCGGCCTACGCTGCTCAGAAATATGCTCACTGTCACTGGAAGACATTGATCTGAGTTCGGGGCTGCTGCAGGTGATTGAGGGTAAAGGTCGCAAGCAACGTCAGATCTATCTCGCCAAAAGTATTATCAACGCGCTGCAGAAATGGCTGACGTATCGACACTCGCAACCTGGACCGCTGTTCACCAGAATTCTAAAAAATGGGCAGCCAACCAACAACCATCTGTCAGCCAGCGGCCTCACCCACGCGCTTAAATCGTTACAAATCATCGCCGGCACTCCCGCCTTCACCCCACACGACATGCGCAGAACCTTTATCACCCAGCTATTGGAAAAAGGCATCGACCTGAACACCGTCAGGCAGCTCGCAGGGCACAGCGATGTCAGTACCACCGTGCGCTACGACAAACGCGATGAGCAATGGCAAAAGAACGCGTCGCAAGGCATCGCCTTCTAACACTCACCCTTCCTAGCGCATTCACTCTTCAGAAAAGTTCGACCCACTTGCCCGTCTCAATCCAGAGCCGGGCCAACTGTCATCACCCAAAGGGAACACCTATGTCGCATCTAGTAGAACAAATGGCCTATGTTGGCTGCACACCCTGGCATGGTCTGGGCAATCAATTAACCGCAAATCAACCACTCGAGGTTTGGTCTCAACAGGCCGGTATGGATTGGGAAATCAAGAAAGCACCGGTTCGTTATATGACCGGAGGCAATGGCAATATGGGTGAAATACTCACCTGCGAGGCAAGAGACGTACTCTACCGCTCCGACAACCTTCAAGCACTATCCGTGGTCGGCCATCGCTACCAAGTCGTACAACCACAGGAGATACTGGAGTTCTACCGCGACCTGACTGAGCTATCAGGCTTCGAGCTGGAAACAGCCGGTGTACTCAAAGGCGGCCGCAAGCTCTGGGCACTCGCCAAAACAGGCCAATCCACCACTTTAAAAGGCAACGACACCACCAATGGTTATGTCCTCCTAGCGACAGCCTGTGACGGCAGCATGGCCACCACCGCTCAATTCACCAGCGTTCGCGTGGTCTGTAACAACACACTGGCGGTAGCCCTAGAAACGGGTAGCGGCGCAATCAAGGTTCCGCACAGCACCGCATTCGATCCGCAGGCAGTGAAGAAGCAACTGGGTATCTCTGTATCCGCCTGGGATGAGTTTATGTATCGGATGAAGGCGCTCAGCGAACGACAGGTCACAGTCAGTGAAGCTAATACCTTCATTGATCAGACCTTTACCCACCCCACGAAGAGTACGACAGCGACAACTAACGAGCGAGCAAAGGCCAAGGTGCTGTCGCTGTTTAACGGGCAAGGAATGGGGTCCGGTTTGACGTCAGCTAATGGTACAGCCTTTGGACTTCTAAATGCTGTGACAGAGTATGTCGATCATCAACGCCGCGCCAAGAGCACGGACCACAGACTCGATTCAGCGTGGTTTGGGCAGGGTTCAACGCTGAAACAAAGCGCTCTAGATCAAGCTCTTTTCATGGTTGGATGACGTCTCCTTTCCGGGTGAACTACTGCTCACCCGGAAGGATTTTTAATCATGGCCCCGAGAAGCAAGGGTTCAAACCAAAATCAAATAGAGTTCAGCCTCTACCTCCAGTAATATCAGTATTATTGGAATAGACCTCGATTTATTGAAGGAGTTAACATGGCAAACAATGCTCAAAAGCTGCGAGATATCACTACCCACACCTTAAATGGCACAGAGCTCCATGAGCATCAACGTACAGCTGCGCGCAAGACTTTTGCAGCCTTTGATGACAGCACCAGAGCCGTAGTCCTCGCCGCCGAAATGCAAGCGGGTAAATCTGGTATCTCACTCGCACTCAGCTGTGAACAGCGCCTAAGTCTTTCTGACGAAGATATTACCCAGCGAAGTAAGCTACGCGACACTCTGTTTCTGCTTACCATGGTCGATACTGCTCTTCTTGAACAGGCGAAGAACGACCTTGCCTCAGCCAAGAACACCGTGGTCAGTAACTTCAATCGCTTTGATGAAGACCTTGAAATTGAGTTCAAAGGTCATCCGCCTAAGCTCATCATCATCGATGAGTGCCATTATGGCTCTAACATTTCAGCTGTTCGATACAACAAGATCTTCGATTATTTAGAAGAGCATGACAGCTGTAAAATCGTCTTTATCTCAGCCACCCCCTTTGGCGCACTCTACGCAGCAGAAGAGGCTTATGATCAAGCGGTTGAAGTTGAAGAGGAGGCTATAGCTGCAGGTGATCCAAAAACTGCACAAGAAGCCCGCGACACAGCCAATGACATCATCAAAAGCTCTCTAATTCGTCGTAGCTTTGGTACAAAGTTGGTTTTCCATCGTACCAGTGACGAGTACTACGGCGTTCGAGAAATGCTTAAAGCGGGCAAAGTAAAGCCACTGTCTAAAGAAGCCCGAAACTTTATGGTAGCGTCTCCAGAGAGAGAAGCTTTCATTGAACATTACAACCTAGCTGACGGACCAGGTTGGTCACTCGTACGTGTTCCTGCCGGTACCGCCATGGATGCCAAGGAGTTCTTTCTCGAACGGGGGATCCCGGAAAACAATATCTGTATTATCGGCCAAACATTAAGTGGCGTACCAGAAGACGAACAAACCACTATTGATCGCTTCAAGAAAGAATTCACCGACGCCGAAATGTTTGGTGAAAAATTTGTCGCCATCACCGTCGCAGGCTGTAGGGCTGGCATCAATTTCGGGTCAATGAAAAACAACCTCATATCAACATGGGACAGCACTGTCGCCAGTGTCGCCGCCGTAGTCCAAGCGAACATTGGTCGCGCCTGTGGTTACCATCAAAATACCGACTCTATTCATTTTACCAACATCGATGGTACAGAAGCCTACGCCGCCTCGCTTGATCACCTTGAAAACACAACCGACGAACATGCAGCATCCGACTTTGATGGCCTGCGCGAATTCTTTGATGAGTTATGTGATGAATACAATGTGCAAGGCTTGGATGTAGGATTATCCGTCAAGCGAAAAAAGCGTAAACCCATAGGTGATGTAAACACTTACCATGCAGAGTCCTACGCCGTCATCCCAGCCAAATTATTTGACGATAAGCCCGACTTTTCATCCTATACGAGCGAACCTCTATTCCTAAAGGCCATGGAGATCATACGCAGTGAATTCCTTCGAGACCATGGCCCAAAACCTAAAGGGCACCGCGCCATGCGCGGCAAACAAAAGAATTGGATTAAAGCCCAATGGGTCAACGGAGATAGCTACGACAACAAAGAAAAAGCTCGTAAATCCGGCACAATGAAAGAGCGAGCACTAAGTTTTACTCGCGCTCTAGATACGTCAGAGCAACTCTATTACAACGATGTCGTTATGCCTGGTAGCGGTGAACGCTCCGAAGACAAAGCGGTCACGGCCACTATTTTCAGTATCTACAACATGTCACGCCGCCAGGTCGACAAAAAAGTCATGAGCGAAGTCGATATGACTGAAATCTGCGAACTATTAAATGCACCCGAAGACACAACCTTGGTGGTACTTTATAAACGAGGAAAGTTTGACGAGGCCATGACTCAGAAAAAGATCGTCGCCAATCAAGGTCCCGATGAAGACGTGAAAGTCAACGATGAAAGCCAGTTCACTGGCACTCCAGATCTTATCTACTAAAACGGCGAGCCAATAATTGATGAACAACCACGCCGATCGACATAGAAAAAAAGTTGATGACATCCTCAGAGAGCAAACTTTTACACACCAACAGCAGGCCGCGACCAAGGCTTTTTCTACACTGCAAGGGGATACCCGCGCGGTTGTCATAGCCGCAGAGATGCAATCGGGTAAGTCCGGCGTCGCTCTGGCTCTCGCCTGCCAGCAGCGCCAGCATCTGAGTGATGCAGCCATCTGCGATCGCACGCAGTTAAAAGATGTGCTTTACCTAGTGACCATGGCCGACACGACATTACTCGCCCAGGCCAAGCATGACCTAAAGAGCGCGCCCAATGTGGTGGTCAGTAACTTCACCCATTTTCGCCAGGCCCTAGCGACCGATTTCAAAAACCAGCCACCCAAGCTAATCATTATCGATGAGTGTCACTATGGCTCATCAAACGAGGGGGTACGCTACGGCAAGGTGTTTGATTATCTAGAGCTAGACAACCCCAACGGTAAGGTCGCGTTCATTTCCGCCACACCTTTCAGCGCCCTCTATGCAGCTGGCAGCGACTCTATCCTGCGGGATAACTTCCACACCCGCCTGGTCTTTCACCGCGCCAGTTCCGATTACCACGGCATCCGCCAGATGCACCGCGCCCAGCAGATCGTTAAGCTGGATAGAGACCAACGAAACTTCGGTGATGACTCGCTCATGCGTCGTCATTTCCTCGCCCACCTAGAGCAGCACAAGGAAGCGGGCTGGGCCCTGATACGCGTACCCAGCAACGGCGCTCAGCAAGCGAAGCAGGTACTGAAAAAGGCAGGCTATAACGACGATCAGATCTTCATTATCGGCCAGAACCTCATCGACACGGATGTCAGTGAGCTCACCAGCATTGATGACTTCAAAAAGGAATATGAGGCAGCAAAGCTGTTCGATGAGAAGATCATCGCCATTACCGTGGCAGGGTTTCGTGCCGGTATTAACTTCGGCCAAGAAATGAAAGAAGACCTTGTCGCCACCTGGGACAGCACCATTGCCAACATAGCGGCTGTGGTACAGGCCAATATCGGCCGCGCCTGTGGCTACCACCACAACACCCTGGCCAAGCACTACACCAACCTCGATGCCGTCAGCGCCTACAGTGAACTTTTGAATCACTTGGAATCCAGTGACCGCTCCGATGATTTCGAAAGCCTTAAGGCACTGTTTGAGAAGATCTGTGAGCGCTATGACGTCTCAGGTTTCGATCGCGGCATCACTATCCGCCCAGAGAAAACGGCCGTTGTGAGCCGAAAGCGCGACGACAGTCAGACCTACCAGACCGCTGGTTTTATTGTCGTGCCCGCCCAGCTACACCAAAGCTCAGCTGATTTCAGTGACTACACTCAGGATACAGAGCTACTGGAAGCCATTGCACACATCCGCCTCGAGTACCTTAAAGAGGGCGCCCCCTACGCAAAACCCAAACGCGCCCTGCGCGGTGAGGAACAAAACTGGGTAAAAGCTCAATGGGTTAACGGCGTCACCTATGACGACTATTCCAACAGCAATAGTTCGGCAAAGTACCGCACCCTGCAGTTTATTCAGCAGCTAGAAGGTGGGGAAGCAGTAGAGTTCAACCATATCGTCAACCCAGGTGGCGGCGAGACCACTGAAGACAAGCGCTTGATGGCGACCATCTTCAGTGTTTACAACGTCTCCGGCCAGACAGACCAATTCAAGCGCAGCATGACTATTGAGGACGTACACGAGATGTGTGATGCACTCGGCTGCGAGCAGGACGACACGGTCATCGTGCTCTTTCAACGCGGCCAACATGACCAGAGCGCCACCGACGCCAAACAAAGCATCGGCAGCTCACGCCTCAAACATCAATCAGTATTTGGCGACTAAATTCAGATTGATATGCGCTGGTCCCTTACACATGACCTAGTGTGATGTTAAAGAAATCCACTAATCCATGTAATCAGTAGACAGGTCACAAGGCGATTTGTATCGGATAGGCCAAAAGGTTCGATCATGACCTCAAATCAAGTATCAAAGACCTCTCTTCATTCTTCACTGAAATGCTGGCATGCAAAGGCATTCCGGCGTGGCACACCTTACAGAGGGCTTGTAGGTTGCTCGACCTATGATCCGACTTACTGCCGTTACGGTGATGAGTGTGCAGTAGATATTTGTAAGTGGATAAATCCACAGAACAGGATTCACAGCACCAATTTTTGTCTGCTCGGTAATCTCGGCTGATACCCGACCATTCTGAGTCACTATTTTTTTTATCTGTAGCGGGCTTTATTATCGGCTTTTTATCACTGGGCAAGATCAAATCATGCAGCGCTAAAGCGCCATTGAGATAAGCCTCATAATTAAAGTTAGCAGCCATATTTCGGCGATCACCATACCCCTGTACTAGCCCACTGAGCCCGAGTTCGTTCAAACACAGCAGACAAACACGTCGCTTCGCCAGGTGCTCTTTACTCTTACCGTTATAACCTTCACGGTGTACCGGAAACAGGCCATCGTCTCGAATAATGGGTGTATAACGATCGGCTCTGCCATCGGCCGCCAACTCCTTCACCTTACTGCAGCGTCTTAGGTGAATCATCTTGCCAAGGTTAACGTCGCCACTTAGCACTGCTTCGAGTTGTCCACCTTGATCCTTGATGTAGAGCAACACCAAATGATCAAGAAATTTACCTCGGCCTCTCTCATCATGCTCTATTTCATGATCAGGTATCTCTAGCTCACCATCAATGAGAGCCTTTGGCTTTTTCAACGCGGGTAAAGTGACTGGAGTCATGGCCACTAACGATGTCGTCAAGCCTAACTCATCAATCAAATCCGATAGCGGCTTAATAATTACAGAGCTCAGTTTCATCAGCCCTTGAGTCCCTGCATCAATTCAGCCATCACCTGATCTGCCTCTGTCTTGATCCGAAATTCCACACGACGTGCCGACGACTCATCAACCTTATCCACCTGCCCACGATAAAATTGCGATGAAGACATGCCAACTGCGCGGATCTTTGACTTTAACCAGCTGTACTGCTGCGCCTCAGGCAAGCTAAGACAGAACATCATCACGGCCCTTGTTCTACTTTGTGACAGACGCATATTGTGGAAAAAGGCATCATTCTCAGGCGTATCATGATTCCACTCTAAAGAGGTGTGGCCTTCTATTCGTATTTCTTCAATCTTATCCACAAATTGATCTGCCACCTCAAAATATAGAGGGCAAAAATCAGTAAGGTAGCCCTCAAACTTCGGACTCAACGTTGAGTGGCCCTGCTTAAACAGCGTATCCGGATCCTTAAAGCGAATGGTGAGGTTCCTCTGATCAAACTCTGCATTCCACTCTTCGATACGGTCCATTAAGTTATGAGATAACTCTTCGAAAATAACCTCCTGAGTCTTATCCCAAGCCACAACAATTCGAGTCACTCGCTCCATAAAAGCAATAGAGACAAATAAGAAGATCACCATCAAGGCTGCCATAAGGTCAGAAACGGTGAGCCAATATTCGCCACTGGCAGATGATTTTTTTGAAAACTGATTCCATCCAGACATCTGCTACCCCTAATCGATTTCTTCAAGCAGCTCATTAGCTTTATGAAGATTCTTATTGCTTAAAGCTAGAAGATTTTGGTATTCGCCAACAAAGCTACGAATTACGGCTGAAAGGTTCTCGCTGAGTAGTGACAAAGTTCGTGTCACCTCTTGCTGCATACTTTCATCCCAGCCCTTAAACTGTGACTCCATCAAAGCTTTCAACTTAAACTCGGCCTTGGTCATTTCCGTAGTAGCTTCTTGCACATGTTGATCCAAACGTTTGGCCATAGCTTCAGCAGCAGACTTCATTTCAAGGGAAACAGTGCCTGAAGATTCTTTAATCTCGGAGGCCATTTGAGAGCCTGCCTCGCCCAGTCTCTTACTTAAAATTGAGCTAGATTCTGAAACTGATGTTACCAGTGACTGACCACTGCCCCTTAAGTCATCACTTACACCGCCTAGAGCGCCCTTGATGTCCACAAGAGCGGACTCAGTCACCTGGGTATATTGCTTACCAAAGTCACGACTGTTTTTAGCAAAGTCATCTAGCACCATACGGGAATCAGCCAACAGGTTCTGATAGTGCCCGCTGGCTCGTGTGGTCGCATCTTCCATGGTCTTAACGGAATCCACTATATGCTGGCTGATTACTGGAACGGCTTGTTTGGCCTGCTCACGCATGTCCACAAAAACTTGAAGGTGCTCAGCCAGCTGGAGTAGC